>OBAE01000207.1_pt1 | contig 55553 bp, 55 predicted proteins | sample 1517641 | NCBI WGS metagenome assembly OBAE01 (sample SAMN04571701, study PRJEB22368) | human gut metagenome | biome: human gut; material: stool | host: Homo sapiens | place: Luxembourg | collected 2012-08-30 | reverse complement strand
AATATAACATCACCAACGATTTCGGTGGAACTCTGTACGAGCATATCGGCAAGAGTCAGGCGATCGGGCTGATGAAATACGTTGATGATATCAACATGGAATACGGCGGTCAGGGAACCAAGCTTTATTCCACAGCAGGAACCAAGTTCAAGAAACTCTGCCTGCAGAACAAACTGAACCTTCTGGATGCATCTGTACGTCATCTGGGAACGGATATCAACTATATCGTTCTTGAGAACCTGTACAATGCAATGAAAGATCATGTAGATTTCTACTTCGATACACCGGTACAGAAACTGGAGATCCTGGAAGACGGCTACCGTGTGATCTGCGAAAAAGGAACTTACGACTGCAAGAAATGTATCGTTTCCGTTGGACGAAGCGGAAGCAAATGGATGGAAACTGTCTGTAAAGACCTGAACATCCCGACCAAATCCAACCGTGTGGATATCGGTGTCCGCGTGGAACTTCCGGCAGTTATCTTTTCACATCTGACAGATGAACTGTATGAGAGCAAGATCGTCTATCGTACAGAGAAATTCGAAGATAACGTCCGTACTTTCTGCATGAATCCGAACGGAATCGTAGTAAACGAAAATACCAACGGCATCATCACTGTAAACGGACACAGCTATGAGGGCGATGAGAAGAAAACCGACAACACCAACTTCGCACTTCTCGTTTCAAAACATTTCTCCGAGCCATTTAAGGACAGCAACGGATACGGCGAAAGTATCGCAAGACTTTCCAATATGCTTGGCGGCGGTGTTATCGTACAGCGTTTCGGTGACCTTGTCCGCGGACGTAGAAGTACTGTGAAACGTGTTGAGGAAGGTCTCGTAACACCGACCCTCACAGCAACACCTGGAGACTTAAGCCTTGTACTTCCGAAGCGTATCCTAGACGGAATCATCGAAATGATCTACGCCCTGGACAAAGTAGCTCCGGGAACTGCAAACGATGATACCCTTCTGTACGGTGTGGAAGTTAAATTCTACAATATGGAAGTTGAGATCGACGACAACCTCGAAAGCTGTCACAAAGGCCTGTACGTGATCGGAGACGGAAGCGGCGTCACCCACTCCCTGTCCCATGCATCCGCAAGTGGTATTTACGTAGCAAGACATATTGTAGAGCAGAACTAAGCTGATCAGATATAAACTAAAAAATCCCATGAACTGTAAGATAACAGTTTGTGGGATTTTTTAAGTGTGCCTATTTCAGTATATTCAATCCATTTAGCATAATATCCTCCGTATAGCGGGCGAGTTCCTCCGGGCTCTGGCGGGTGCCGTTTCGGATCCAGTTTTCGATGATGCCGATACAGCCGGACAGGACGTAGGAAGAGTAGATCTCGCTCAGTTTGGGATCGGCATTGGCGAAGAGTGGGATTAAAGAATATACAGCAGTCCAGAAACTCACTGCAGCCGTCAATGGTGATGGAAGCGGTCAGGACCTTACCACAGGTTCCGCACAGCTCACAGAAGGCCTCAAAGAACTCAAAACGCAGGTGGATGAGCTGGCACAGTCGACAAGCGCACAGCAGCTTACACAGCTTGTACAGGGACTGCAGCAGGCAAAATCTTCTTTGAGTTCGCTCTCCGAGCAGTCTGCACAGCTCTCACAGCTTCTTCAGGCAGATGCGGTGGCAGCACAGTCGATCAGTGCAAGCCACAGTGCTGTTATGGAAAGCCTGAGCGGTCAGGCAGCAGCTGCAAATGAGCAGATCGCGGCAAGTGGAGCAGATATGGCAGCGCAGGTCAATGCACAGGTGGATCAGGTGAACGGAGAGATCGCACAGAGAAATGACCAGCTCAGTTCAAGTGCCGCTTCTGCAAACAGCCAGATCGACGCAGCGGTTACAGCCGTCAATGAGGCAGCAGCTTCCGGTGCGATCGACGGAGATCAGGCAGCGGAGATCATCGGAGGTCTGGAAGCATCCAGCGTCAGTGTAGAAGGAGTTGGTTCTGTTGACCAGGTAGCAGCACCGGATAACACTTCTGTATCCATTTCCATGCCGGAAGAAGATGCCAATATCCAGGCACAGGCAGCACAGCTTGCAGGTTCTGCATTTACATTCTCTGATGCGGCAGCAGGCTTCCAGTCTGCATCTGAGCAGTTCGGGGCAATGACCTCCCAGATCAACGTTTCTGATGATACGGAAAATATGATCGGGCAGTTGCAGAGTGCTGTAGCCAGTGCATACCAGGGAGCAGCGGTACTCCAGAGCGGAAGTTCTCAGGTTGGCAGTGGTCTGACACAGCTTCAGGCAGCGACAAAAGATCTTCCGGAAGCTGCAAAAGGAATGAAACAGCTGAAAGCAGGATTTACGAAACTTACAAAGAATGACTCCAGCCTTCTTGAAGGTGCAAATCAGTTATCGGTCGCATCTCTTTCCTTAAGAAACGGTGCCTCCAGCCTGGTATCCGGAGCAAGCCAGCTTACCGGAGGAATCGGAAGTGCAGCCAGTGGAATCCAGTCACTCAAGAGCGGAGCAGATTCCCTTAAATCTGGAAGCAGTGAGCTTACAGATGGACTGAAAAAACTGGATGACGGAGCAGCAGAACTGAAAGACGGAGCAGCAGAATTCAAAGATAAGACATCTGATATTGACCAGCAGATCGATGATGAGATCGATGAAATGCTTGACAAGATCTTAGGAAGCGATTACACACCGGTATCCTTCGCCTCAGCAGACAATAAGGACATAGGACTGGTACAGTTCGCGATCCGCACAGACGATATCAAAAAATAAAAAGAACAAAAGACATAAAAAGAGGGAAGTCCCCCGTCGCAACTGCAGAAAGTGCAGGCGGTGAGGAATTTCCCTTTTTCAGTTAGAAATACAAGATTATTATTTAATTGAGATCACATAAGATTTCTCAAATGTTTTTGCAGGCTCAAGTACATTGATGCCCGGTTTATCGGACAGTTCTCCGTTGTATCCTGTGTTATCGCAGCGTCCCATCCATGGTTCCAGGCAGACAAACGGTGCACCAACAGCGGCCCAGATGCCGAAGTTCGGGAATCCTTCGCAGCTGATCTCCACATAAGGAGTTCCATCTGGAAGGGCAATTCCAGCTTTGGTGATCTGACCGTTATCGAAGACCAGAGCATCATGGTCAAACATGTGCTCGTCGATCGGGCAGGAGTTGTTAGTAAGAGAAAACGTGTAGGTTTTGTCAGGAATTGCAGTACCGTGGTTAGGGTCAAGCAGGCAGTAGGTCAGTTCTTTTTCTCCATTGAAGGTAAGGTGATACTGACTCTGAACGGTATCAGGAAGTACAGGCACATTAAATGCAGGATGAGCACCGATCGTGAAATACATGGTTTCCTGGTCTTTGTTTACGACTTTCCATGAAACAGTCAGGTCACGGCCATTGAGCGTATGTGTGATAGAAAGCTGGAAAGCATATGGCCAGATCTTCTGAGTTCCTGCGGTGGATTCCAGCAGATGAGTAACGGATGTATCGTTTTTGTCCGTGCAGGTGAATTCCATATCGCGGGCAAATCCATGCTGACCGGATGTGTAGGAGTTACCGTTTATCAGACAGTGATCTTCATAATAGCGTCCGACATTCGGGAAAAGCACCGGAGCATGGCGTTTCCAGTAGGCCGGATCAGCATTCCAGAGTACCTGACGGTCGTTTGTTTTATCGTAGATTTCTGACAGCTCAGCACCGTGATCGGCGATCTTTACACGGAGCTGGTCATTTTCAAGTGTGTGGATCATACAAAAAACCTCCATAATATTTGATTTGAGACAAGTATAGCAGAAAAAATCGGGATTGGAAAGAATGCATAAGAATATTGAAGATTTGGATTGAATAGTTGTCGATTATATAGTAAAGTGAAAGTAAGAAGGGAGGCATCAGAATATGAAAAAACTCAAAAAAAGATTATGCGGCGTATTGACATTCATGATGCTGATACTGGCGGTTTCCATGGCATTTCCGGGAGCTTATGGAGCGAAGGAAGTACAGGCAGCAGCTAAGGTGGCGGCTCCGAAACTGGTGTCAGCGAAGCCTTATGGAACGAACAAGATCGTACTGAAATGGAATCAGGTAAAAGGTGTTCACGGATACCGCGTTTACAGGAAAACAAACGGTGGAAACTGGCAGGGACTTCGAAATCTGTCCGGCTATCAGACAACGACCTATCAGGATACTGCTGTGACAAAAGGTGAACAGTATACCTATACTGTCCGTGCCTACAAGAAGATCAACGGCAAGGTAGAGTGGAGCGGGTATGACAAAAAGGGCCTGACAACGATCGCAGGGCTCAATTATCTGAAACTCAACAAGACCAGCATGACCTTATATGTAGGAAACTATGATACACTTAAGATCAATGGAACGAAACTGGTGCCGCAGTGGACATCCAGCGATTCCAAAACTGCCTGGGTATACCGAAATGGAAGAGTCCTTGCAAAAAAAGCAGGTAAAGCAACTGTTACAGCAACACTGGGAGGAAAGAAATTCAATTGCACAGTAACTGTAAAAAACGTCCCGGTGTCCAATAAACTGACCCAGAATTATACAAAACTCAAAAAATATATCCAGCAGAATGGTGAGATCAATGATGATGGAAATTATGAAGTGGAACAGGATTTTTCGAATTCGGCGGTCCTTGTAGCCTATAACAGAAAAGATGATCTGATAGAAGCTACATATATTGAATTTCTCGACACCACGGGAGAAAATTACCGTGGGATCACGATGAGCTTTAACTGCCAGAGAACAGATATTGCACAGGCTGTATTTGCTTATATTAAAGGTGGAAAAGCATATGTGACATATTCAAATCTGAATCCGTCCAGATATACTGCAAATACAGAATATGTATTCAAATATGCAACAAACGATAAAACAGCAAATGACTTTTTCCAGAAGCAGTCAAATGCTGTTCTGAAAAGAACGATGGGGGCATTTGATGTATTCCTCGCGAACGTGCAGATGACAGCGAAGGATCTTGGCTTTACTTCTTACTCATAAGAGAGAAGATCGTGGATATCCGGAAGAGTGTTTAACATTCTTCCGGATTTTTTCTGGAAAAAACAGTGTTTAATTTTAATGTAAAATATGGTATAGTTACTTGCATAGTATCAGCTTGATACTGACGACAGAGGGGGGAGAAACGGTGATACAGACCGGAGTACATAAGAAGAATGAACTGGATTACTTCTTTGTAGAAGAATCCTATGGGGGAAATCAGGATCTTTTTCCAGAGGTATCAATGAGAGACGGAGGATGTGGAGCAGTGGCAGCTTGTGAGAGCTGTATTTATTTTGCCCGAAGAGCGGATAAGAAGAAACTTTATCCTCATAAACTTGAAGAGATCAAATGGGAAGAGTACCATGATTTTGCATATATCATGAAGCATTATCTCTGTCCAAGGCCGAATGGGATCGATACCCTGGAATTATATATGGAAGGTTTTGGAGAATATCTGAAGGATGTACATGAGGAGGGCCTTGAGATGGAGGCTTTTCATGGGACACATGCTTATGAAGAAGCAAAAGAGGCTGTCATAAGACAGATTGACAGCGACAGCCCGATCCCATATCTGATGCTGAAACATCAGAACAAGAACGGACATCTGGAGGATTACATATGGCACTGGTTTATCCTTGCAGGTTATGAAGAAACAGAGGATGATCTTATGGTGAAGGCAGTTTCCTATGGGGAATACAAATGGTTTTCTCTGAAGGAACTCTGGGACACCGGATATGACAAAAAGGGTGGCATGATTTTGTATCACATAAAGTAACAGACGGGGAGGATACATTTTTTGGAAGCAAGAGAAATATTGACCCGATTCAAAAAAAACGAGATCACTTTGGAAGAAGCGGAGCATTACTTTCGAAAAGAACCATTTGAGGAAATGGGAGGCTATGCGAAGCTGGATTCCCACAGAGAGGTCCGCTCCGGATTTCCGGAAGTGATCTTTTGCAGCGGCAAGGCAGATGAGCATTTTGTCCGTATTTTTCAGAAGTTATATGAGGACAACGGAGAAGTTTTTGGAACGAGAGCGTCCAGACATCAGTATGATCTGGTGAAAGACCTTCTTCCGGGCGTGGAATACGATGATCTGTCACACATCATCAAAATCGAAAAGAAGCACAAAAAGCACATCGGCAAGATCGCAGTCTGTACCGCAGGTACAGCCGATATCCCGGTTGCAGAGGAAGCGGCACAGACTGCGGAATACTTCGGAACTCACGTAGAGCGTATCTTTGATGTGGGCGTGAGTGGAATCCACAGACTTTTTTCCAGACTGGAAGTGATCCAGGAGGCAAACTGTGTGGTTGCAGTTGCCGGAATGGAGGGAGCGCTTGCGAGTGTTCTTGGCGGTCTGGTGGATAAGCCGGTGATCGCAGTCCCGACTTCAGTGGGATATGGAGCGAGCATGAATGGACTTTCCGCACTTCTGACGATGATCAATTCCTGCGCGAATGGGATTGCGGTGGTAAATATCGACAATGGCTACGGGGCAGGTTACATTGCAACGCAGATCAACCGCCTTGCAGTCAGAGAAAATCAGGAACAGTAATTAATGGGAGATATTATGGGAAAAACTTTATATTTGGAATGTTATTCCGGAATCAGCGGTGACATGACCGTGGCGGCACTTCTGGATCTTGGTGCAGATCAGAAGCATCTGGAAGCGGCATTATCAGGTCTTCCGGTCCAGGGATTCCGTACAGAAGTTTCAAGGGTTGTGAAGTCCGGGCTCGATGCCTGTGATTTTTCCGTGATCCTGGATCAGGATAATCACGATCATGATATGGAATATCTGCATGGACACTCTGATGAGGAACATTCACATGAACACCATCACCACGAAGAACATTTACACGGACATACGCATGAACACGACCATCACCATGAACATACTGATGGAGAACATTTACATGTCCATAAACACGGACACGAACACCGCGGAATGAAGGAAATCCGGGAGATCATCGAGGGCTCTTCTATCACAGCCAGAGCAAAACAGACAGCTCTTAAGATATTTGAGATTCTTGCACAGGCAGAGTCCAAAGCCCACGGAGTTCCGGTAGAAGAGGTACATTTTCATGAGGTTGGAGCAGTGGATTCCATCGTGGACATTGTATCGATCGCAGTCTGCCTGGATGATCTGGATATCACGGATGTGATCGTGCCGGTACTTTATGACGGAACAGGTTTTATCCGCTGTCAGCACGGCCAGATCCCGGTTCCGGTTCCGGCTGTTGTAAATGTGGCACAGGCAAATCATCTCAAACTTAAGATCACAGATATCGAAGGAGAACTGGTCACTCCGACAGGGGCAGCAGTCGTAGCGGCAGTCCGGACTTCTGAGAAACTTCCGGAAGATTTTGAGATCCTTGCAACAGGGCTCGGAGCAGGCAAACGCCAGTATCGCTGCCCGGGAATTCTGCGAGCAATGCTGATCCAGCCGGTTGAGGCAGAAAACCAGGAGTCAGATCATATCTGGCGTCTGGAAACAGATATTGACGACTGCAGCGGCGAGACAATGGGACATGTAATGCAGATCATTCTTGAAAACGGAGCAAGAGAGGTGCACTATACACCGGTCTTTATGAAGAAAAACAGACCGGCCTATGAGCTGGTAGTCCTCTGCAAAAAAGAGAAGATTTCCAGAATGGAGGAGATCCTTTTTACAGAGACGACGACGATCGGCATCAGACGGAGTGAACTGGAACGGACGATCCTGAAACGTCGTGCAGAGAAGATCCGGACTTTCATAGGTGAGGCGCAGGTAAAAATCTGCACACTTCCGAATGGAAAAGAGAGATGCTATCCGGAATACGACAGTGCATCCGCACTTGCAAAGGAAGCAGGGATCAGTTTCCGGGAAGCATATGACACAATAGTAAACTGCTGGAAGACAGAAAGGTGAGACAACAACGATGAAAACAGGACTGGTTTTGGAAGGCGGAGCAATGCGCGGTATTTATACCGCAGGCGTGCTGGATGTATTTATGGAGCAGGGGCTGCATTTTGACGGGGTGATCGGAGTGTCCGCGGGGGCACTTCACGGCTGTTCTTTTGTTTCGGGACAAAAGGGCAGGAGCATCCGGTATTTTAAGAAATACAGGAACGATAAGCATTTTATGAGTATGTGGAATCTGGTCCATACAGGGGAAGTGGTCGGAAAACAATTATGCTACCACGACATTCCGGAAAGACTGGACCCGTATGACTACGAAGCGTTCCTGAAGTCAGATACAGAGTTTTATGCAACCTGTTCCAATGTGGAGACAGGGAAGGCAGAATACATAAAGATCACAGACATGCTGAACCAGATTGATGTCCTGCGCGCATCCGCATCCATGCCATATGTGTCGAAACTTGTAGATTATCAGGGAATGAAGCTTCTGGACGGCGGCTGTACAGACAGTATTCCGTTGGAAGCATTTCGCAGGATGGGTTTTGAGAAAAATGTTGTAATCCTCACACAGCACAAAGGCTATGTAAAGAAGCCACAGAATGCAAAGATGGCAGAGCTGAGATACCATAAATACCCGGAATTTGCCGAGGCACTCAAAGAGCGTCATAGTGTCTACAATCAGTCATTAAAGGAGATCCACCGTCTGGAAGAGGCGGGAGAAGTTTTTGTGATCCAGCCATCTGAAAAGCTTGAGATCAGCCGTATGGAGACAGATCTCGATGTGATCCAGAGTGTCTACGAGAGGGGAATGATGGATGCCAGAGTCCGTATGAAGGCACTGAAAGAATGGATGGAAGAAGCAAAAAGGTAAGAGAGCTTTTTTCGGAGGATTTAAAATTCTGACCATTAAAGATAAAAGCCAGTTGCAAAAAGGACTGGGATTCAGTATAATAAAACACATAAGTGTGACACTGAAACAGTGAAAAGGAAAGTACAAGGGTGTACAGACATAAGAATGTTTGTGCGCCCTTTTGTTTTATCTGAACAGTCAGAAGTTCCTTCACACAAAAAACGACAAGGGAGGACGAGAGATGTATAGTGCAGTTGAAAACATGATCAATCAGATCGACACCTGGGTATGGGGCTGGTGGATGATCCTTCTGCTCCTGGGAACCCACATTTTTATGACGATCCGTACAGGAGTCATCCAGAGAAAGATCGGCACCGCGATCCGCTTATCTGTGACAAAAGATCCTGACGGAGAAGGCGAGGTCAGCCAGTTTGGCGCACTGACGACAGCCCTGGCATCTACGATCGGAACAGGAAACATCATCGGTGTGGGAACCGCGATCGCACTGGGAGGTCCGGGTGCAGTCCTGTGGTGCTGGCTTACCGGCGTTTTTGGGATCGCAACGAAGTATAGTGAATCTCTGATCGCTGTAAAATACCGTGTAAAAACGAAGGACGGACGTATGCAGGGCGGTGCGATGTATGCGCTGGAACGTGGACTGAATATGAAGTGGCTTGGAATGATCTTTGCTGTCTTTGGCGGCTTTGCATCTTTTGGGATCGGCTGTGCCACGCAGGTCAATGCGATCGCGACGGTCTGTCAGGAAAACTTGAGTATTCCACCGTTTGTAGTTGGAATCGTCGTTGCAGTACTGACAGCACTTGTTATTTTTGGCGGGATCAAATCTATCGCAAATGTATGTGAGAAACTGGTTCCGTTCATGGCAGCTTTTTATGTACTTGGCTGTTTTGTGATCCTGTGTATCAATTATGATTTTATTATCCCGGCAGTGACAACGATCTGTAAACTGGCATTTACACCGGGAGCTGCAGCAGGCGGCCTGGTTGGCCGTGGTATCATGATGGCAATGCAGTATGGAATCGCACGAGGACTTTTTTCCAATGAATCCGGTATGGGTTCTGCTCCGATCGCAGCAGCAGCGGCACAGACACGAAATCCGGTGCGTCAGGCCCTTGTATCCAGCACAGGTACTTTCTGGGATACCGTTGTCGTATGTCTGATGACAGGACTGGTGCTTGTCACAAGCATCATGAAAAATCCGGCGATTGACATGGGAGAGATCACAAACGGAGGTGTCCTGACAACACTGGCATTCCAGCAGATTCCGGTCCTCGGTCCGGTGATCCTTGTAATTGGAATTATTTCTTTTGCGTATTCTACGGTTCTTGGATGGGCATACTACGGAGAACGCTGCGTAGAATATTTTGCAGGAAAAAAAGGCCTGATCCCGTACAGAGTCCTTTACATCGCAGTGGCAGTGATCGCACCGGTCATTTCTCTGAACCTGGTATGGACGATCGCGGATATCCTGAATGCGCTGATGGCACTTCCAAACCTTGTGGCGGTCCTGCTCCTTTCGAATGTGATCGTGGCAGAGACCAGGAAATACATCAACAATCTGGATGCCAAAGACGATACAGAAATAGAAATCATTGACCGCTGAAATCGGATAAGCTAAAATACATACAGCGGCCCGGCAGTACTTATGGCAGCCGGGCTGCTGTTTATTTTTTACAGAGAAAATACAGAGGAAAAATACATGTCAGAACAAAATAATATGAAGATCATAGCAAGGATCCACAATGATTTTCCGACAAAGTTTGGAATCCCACATCAGAGCAACCGGCTGAGTGCATTAAAGGCAACGATCGTGTTTGAGCCGGAATACCGGGTAACGGAGGCATTCCGTGGTCTGGAAGATTACGATTATATCTGGCTCATCTGGCAGTTTTCGGAGGCAGTACGCGAGAACTGGTCTCCGACAGTACGCCCGCCAAGACTTGGAGGAAATACAAGAATGGGCGTGTTTGCGACCAGATCCCCATTCCGCCCCAACAGTCTGGGACTCTCATCAGTCCGCCTGGAAGAGATTGAATATCATTCGGATCTTGGTACGGTCCTGCACATCTCAGGGGCGGATCTGATGGATGGAACGCCGATCTACGATATCAAACCGTACCTTCCCTATGTGGACAGCCATCCGGAAGCAAAAGGCGGCTTCACAGACCATATCGAAGAACATATCCTTAAAGTGGAATTTCCAGAAGAACTGCTGCAAAAGATCCCGGAATCACAGAGGAAGGCACTGATAGAAGTGCTCGCCAATGACCCGCGTCCGAGATACCAGAAGAACCCGGAGAGAGTCTACGGGATCGCCTATGGAGAGAACGATGTGCACTTCAAAGTCAGAGAAGAAATACTTTACGTTTGTGATGTGATAAAATTAAAATGAAAAATCCTTTGACAAACAAAGGAATCTATGGTACTATGTTCTTAGATAGTTAGCATGAGCTAACCAAAAGAAACTGAAAACATAAAGCGGACGCAATGAGCCGCTTTCTTTTAAAATATGAAGTTAGTTTAGAATAACAAAATAAGAGGTGAGAATATGAGTATTGTGATCGTAGGTGGAAATGAAAGAATGGTATGTCAGTATGAAGATATCTGCAAAGGATTCGGATGTAAAGCGAAAGTTTTTGCCAAAGAAAAAGGTGCCATGAAGAAAAAGATCGGCGCGCCGGATCTTATGATCCTGTTTACCAGTACGGTGTCTCATAAGATGGTAAACTGTGCAGTTGAAGAAGCAAAAAGAAAATCTATCCCGGTATGTAGATGCCACACAAGCAGTGCATCTGCTCTTGAAAGTATTCTCCGTGAGTACTGTGCATAATAATTTTTTCAGGATTTTTCGTCAATATTCGTAAGAAATACTTGCAAAACTTTCTGTTTTTCAATACAATATAAAACAGCTTTTAGCACTTTTTAGTTTTAGAGGAACACAGAAGGGTGAGAATTATTATGAAAAAAGTTGTGAAATTTGGAGGAAGCTCCCTTGCGAACGCAGAACAGTTCAAAAAAGTAGGGGATATCATCAGAAGCGAGGAGAGCAGACGTTATGTGGTTCCGTCTGCACCGGGTAAGAGATACTCGGGAGACACCAAGGTAACAGATCTTTTGTATGCATGCTATGACAAGGCCGCAGCAGGTGCTGACTTTACAGGTATCCTCAACGAGATCAAAGAACGTTTTTATGAGATCATCAAGGGTCTGAAGCTTGAACTTTCCCTCGAGGAAGAGTTCCGTCAGATCGAAGCTGATTTCAAAGCACAGGCAGGTACAGAGTACGCAGCATCCCGAGGAGAGTTTCTGAATGGTAAAGTGATGGCTGCATATCTTGGATATGAATTCGTAGATGCCGCAACTGTGATCCGTTTTGACAAGAACGGAAACTTTGATGCAGACAAGACAGACAAACTTCTTGCAAAACGTCTTCAGAAATGCGAAAAGGCAGTTATTCCGGGATTCTATGGTGGTATGGAAGACGGAACTGTCAAGACTTTCTCCAGAGGTGGATCTGATGTTACAGGTTCTCTTGTAGCCAAAGCGATCCATGCAGACATCTACGAGAACTGGACAGATGTTTCCGGTTTCCTGGTAACAGATCCGAGGATCGTGGATAATCCGGCAGTGATCGAGACTATCACATACCGTGAGTTGAGAGAGCTTTCCTACATGGGTGCAACTGTTCTTCATGAGGATGCGATCTTCCCTGTCCGTAAAGAGGGAATCCCGATCAACATCCGTAACACCAACCGTCCGGAGGATAAAGGAACCTTTATCGTAGAGAGCACATGCCGTAAACCGAAATATGTGATCACAGGTATCGCAGGTAAGAAGGGATTCTGCTCTATCAATATTGAGAAATCCATGATGAACAGCGAAGTTGGTTTCGGAAGAAAAGTTCTCCAGGTATTTGAAGACCAAGGAATCAGCTTTGAGCATGTACCGTCCGGTATTGATACCATGACGATCTATGTTCATCAGGACGAATTTGAAGAAAAAGAACAGCAGGTGATCGCCGGAATCCACAGAGCAGTACAGCCTGATTTCGTGGAGATGGAATCTGACCTTGCGCTGATCGCAGTCGTAGGCCGTGGCATGAAGTCCCAGAGAGGAACTGCAGCGCGTGTATTTGCAGCTCTGGCACATGCACATGTCAATGTAAAGATGATCGACCAGGGATCCAGTGAGCTGAATATCATCATCGGTGTTGAAAACAGAGATTTTGAGACAGCATTGAAGGCAATTTACGACATTTTTGTTCTGACACAGATCTAATAAATAAAAAGATCCGGGAAACCGGGTCTTTTTGCACTTGAGTCAGAACACGAGGAGGAATTATATGATTACAAGACAGATTAAATTAAACGTGACAGAAGATGTACAGGAATTTGTGAACGAGGCAGCAAAATGCAGCTTTGATATTGATATTTCTTATAACCGTATCATCATTGATGCCAAGTCTCTTTTGGGAATTCTGAGCATGGACCTTACACGGGAACTGACAGTCAGATGTTATGGAGAGAGCCAGAGATTCAATAAAGTTATGGACAAATTTGCAGTAGCATAACTGTATCAGAAGTTTGGCAGGAGCGGGCACATATTCAGAGAAAGGATATGTGCCTTTTTGAATGTATGAGAAGCAGGAGAGAAAGCAGGATGGAAAAACCGGTAATCCGTATTTCAATTCGAAATCTGGTAGAATTTATTTTGAGAAGCGGTGATCTGACAAGCAGGAGCGGAACGGCAGCAGACAAAGAAGCCATGCTCAAGGGCAGCCGCTTTCACCGAAAGATCCAGAAACAGATGGGCAGCACCTATCAGGCAGAAGTTCCGCTCAAAAAAGAAAGTGAATATGAAGATCTGATTCTGTGTGTAGAGGGAAGAGCTGATGGTATTTTTACAGAGAACGAAGCTGTCTGTATCGATGAGATCAAGGGAATCTACAAAAGCCTTGACAGTCTGGAAGGACCGGTGCCGATCCATCGTGCACAGGCACTCTGTTATGGCTGGATCTATATGGAATCCCATGATCTGGAAAGGATTGATATCCAGATGACATATGGTCAGCTTGATACGGAGGAAATCCGAAGATTCCGGGAAACGGTCACCAGAGGAGAACTGGAGAAATGGTATCAGAATTTGATGGATGAGTACCATAAATGGTCCTCTTATCAGCTTGCCTGGCGAAAGGAGAGAAATGCATCCATGGAAACTCTGGAATTTCCATTCCCATACCGCAAAGGACAGAGGGAGATGGTCGCCGGAGTTTACCATGCGATCTCAGAAGAGGAGCAGATTTTTATCCAGGCTCCGACCGGAATCGGTAAGACTATGTCGGCAATCTTTCCGGCAGTTCGCGCTGTGGGACAGGGAAAAGGCGAGACGGTCTTTTATCTGACCGCCAGGACGATCACGCGGACTGTGGCAGAGGATGCATTTTCAATCCTCCGCGGGAAAGGCCTGCATTTCAAATCCATTACGATCACAGCCAAAGAAAAAATGTGCTTCTGCGATGAGATGGACTGTGATCCGCAGAAATGTCCTTATGCGAAGGGGCATTATGACAGGATAAACGATGCTGTCTATGAACTGTGGACGAAAGAAGAAGCTTTTGACCGGGAGACGATCCTTGCACAGGCAGAGAAATACAGCGTCTGTCCATTTGAGATGACACTTGACCTGGCAGTATGGATGGACGGGATCGTCTGTGATTATAATTATGTGTTTGACCCAAATGTTTATCTGAAACGGTTTTTCGGAGAAAATATAAAAGGGAAATATCTCTTTCTGATCGATGAAGCACACAATCTGGTGGATCGTGGAAGAGAAATGTACAGTGCAACCCTATGCAAAGAAGAGATAGAAAGCACCCGCAGATTTGTCCGATCACACAGTAACAGACTGTATCGCATGCTTGGCAAAGCGGCAAAACAACTGGAAGTACTGAAGGAAGAAAGCAGTTCTTCCTGGCAGGTGCTGGAAAATGCAGGGACACTTCCTGTGGCGCTTCTAAGTATTCAGGGAGAGATGGACAAACTTTTGGAAGAACCGCCGTCACAGGAATTCGTGGATGGAATCCTGGAATTTTATTTTGCGGTGCGGGATTTCCTGAACATCGCAGAACTGGTGGATGAAAATTATGTGACGTATGTTTCAACGGATGAAGACGGAAAGTTCCGTATGAAACTGTTCTGTGTAAATCCGGCGGCAAATCTGCAGAGATGCCTGGACCGTGGAGTCAGCACGGTATTCTTTTCGGCAACACTTCTGCCGCTTGCTTACTACAGGAAGATGCTGAGTACCAGAAATGAAAATTTTGGCATGTATGTGAACTCTCCTTTTGAGGAAGAAAAAAGATGCCTTCTCCTGTGCCGTGATGTCAGTAGCAAATACACCAGAAGAGGGTATGAAGAATACCGCAGGATCGCAGAATACATTGCGCGGATGTCCTGGCAGAAAAAGGGAAATTATATGATCTTTTTTCCGTCCTATAAACTGATGGAAGATGTGTTTGAAATTTATCAGGAGGAATTTTCGGCCGACTGGGTAGACTGTATCTGTCAGCAGGCTTCGATGAATGAACGGGAGCGGGAAGGATTCCTCAGAGAATTTCAGGCGCAGGGTGAAAAAACACTTCTTGGCTTCTGCGTCATGGGAGGGATTTTTTCGGAAGGGATCGACCTGATCGGAGACAGGCTGATCGGCGTGGCGGTTGTCGGAACGGGGATTCCGCAGATCGGCTGCGAAAGAGAGATCCTGAAAGAATACTATGACGAGAAAGGGGAGCCGGGATTTGAGTATGCCTATCGCTACCCTGGCATGAACAAGGTGCTCCAGGCGGCAGGGCGCGTGATTCGTACCAAAGAAGATATCGGCGTGATCCTGCTTATGGATGAACGATTCATGAACCGGGAATACCGGACGCTTTTTCCGCGTGAGTGGTCGTCTGTAAAAACGTGTACGATCGGGACTGTGGAGACATCGCTTAAGGATTTCTGGGAGCAGGTTTCAGAAATGGAAAGCTGTGGAAATGAAGGACCTGGGACAGCGCAGGAGGATGGCATGAATGCTTGACATATGCGTGATTTCAGGTATACTATGAACAATCAGTTTGCAAAAAAAGTAATCGTGGGATAGATACAAAAGGAGAAGAAGATGAAGAGACGAACGGTTCTGGCATTGTGTCTGTGCCTGACATTAGCCGGTACGCCTGTGGGTGTGTCCGCGGCTTCTGACAGTCTTTTGTCAGTAACGGAAGAAGCACAGATTCAGCCGATCGGGGACGGGTCCGGCAGATACCTTATGAAAAGCGACGGTTTTTACTGCCTCAAAGAAGACGGAAGCAAGGATACAGCGGCATCTGTTCATTATTTTGACAAAATGGAAATAGACGGCACTGTGCTGGATGGTTTTTATTATCATGATGCGGACGGGTGCTATCTGGCGGCAAGCCCTCATATGGTAAAAATCAGCAAGCTTACCTGTATGGGGACAGATGAAACGGGAGAGCCGGCAGAGTATACGTTTGACGGATACTACATGGTAAACAATCTTGGAAAACTTTCTGCCGCGCCGCAGGTGAGATATATAGATGGTCTGACAATGGACGGGACGACCTTTGACGGCTATTATTACTTTGATGAGACAGGACGGATGGTGACGGAGCCGGGAACACATGAACTTGAGATGACTTCGAATGGTCAGATGTTTTCCGGAACGTATTATTTCGGCGGGGCGAATGGTGTCCTTGAGCAGAAAGCAGGGACTACGCCGGACGGATTTCCGGTGGATGAAACAGGCAAAGTGCAGGGACTTGATGTGCTTGGGATCGAAAATCTGGAACCGCAGCTTGAGTCGGCGATATCTGGTTATGATGGAAACTGGAGCGTTTACGTCAAAGATCTGGAAACAGAGGAAGAGTTTGTGATCAATGATGAGCCGATGTATTCAGCAAGCCTTATCAAAGCTTTTGTGATGGCAAAGACGTTTGAGAACATGGATCTTGTTCTGGAGAACGAAGCGAAGCAGATGAAGACCGATGCCGCAAATGCAGCAGTACAGACAAAAATCGATAATCTCCTCACAAACATGATCACAGTCAGTGACAATGAATCCTGTAATGAACTTGGCAGACTGCAGTCGGAAAAACATGATTTCCTTGACGGAGCAGAGAAGGTCAATGAATATCTCGAAAAAGAAGGCTATTCCGAGACGAGTTACCAGAGCACGCTTCATCCGTCTTCTTCAGCAAAGATCAGTCTTGGTGGAAGAAATATGACTTCGGTAAAAGACTGCGGACTTCTTTTGGAGCGGATCTACAGGGGAGAATGCGTGAGTGAAGAAGCATCTGCACAGATGCTGGACCTTCTGAAACGGCAGGAAAATACCAGCAAGATCCCTGCAGGGATCAAGGCAGAAGTTCCGACAGCAAACAAGACAGGCGAGACAGATGAGGACCAGCATGATATCGCGATCGTGTACGGAGCAAAGACCACATACATTCTCTGTGTGATGTCAGAGGGCTGGAAAAGCGGCGGTGATGCAGTGCAGAACATCCAGAATATTTCCAGTATGGTCTATAATTACCTCAACCTGTAAATCTTCGGTTTCCTGCATGCCTGCGTTGCTTTTTGACAGGAAATCATGTATAATATCGAACTGTAACAAACTGGCCTGATGACCAGTAAATACTGCCTGATCCAGGGCAGGAGATGTTACTGTTCACTTCGTTTACAGTAACTTGGATATTTCGACAAATAGAGTATAATCAGGAGGAATAAATTACATGCGAGTCGATACGGATGACTTTGCCCGACCTTGTAGGTGCGGGAAGAATCACCATATAGAAGTAAAGGAAATTTTAATTGAAGAAGGAGCAGTGGAGAAACTGGAAGAGGCAATGTCAGATGGCTTTCTCAAGGAATATATCTCACCGCTTCTGATCTGTGACACAAATACATGCAAGGTGACAGAGGAGATCATGGAAGATATCTATGACCGCTGTCAGGTACTTGTGCTGGACGCAGAGGGACTTCATGCAGATCCACTTGCAATAGAGATCGTGGAGAATAACATGGAGGAGGATATAGACTTGATCCTGGCAGTGGGAGCAGGCACGATCCATGACATCAGCCGTTATGTGGCTTTTCAGTACAAAATTCCCTTTATTTCCGTTCCAACAGCGGCAAGCGTGGACGGATTCGTATCTACAGTTGCAGCGATGACCTGGAATGGGCTCAAGAAGACAATACCGGCGGTACCGCCCATTGCAGTTTATGCTGATTCCAATATTTTTGCAGATGCACCAGCCAGACTGAATGCATCAGGTGTATCTGATCTTTTGGGAAAATATATCTGTCTTGTGGACTGGAAGATCGCCCATATGCTGACAGATGAATATATTTGTAATGAAATCATTGAATTAGAGGAAATGGCGCTCAGGACTGTGCGTTCCTGCATTGTTGATATCGCACAGGGTGACAAAGAAAGCTGCGAGAAGCTGATGTATGCGCTGATCCTGTCCGGTCTGGCAATGCAGATGGTCGGAAATTCCAGACCGGCTTCCTGCGCCGAGCATCATCTTTCTCATCTCTGGGAGATGGAAGTGATCAACGGACCGCTGGATGCTCTTCATGGAGAGAAGGTTTCTGTTGCGACAATGATCGTCCTTAAGGAATACAAACGCATTGCGAGAGCTATCCGTGAGGGCAGATGCAGGGTCCATGCAGAGTGGAAGGATGACAGCGGACTTCTCGAGGAGACTTTTGGCAGGAAAAATCTTCTGGAAGGGATTATTGAGGAGAATACACCGGAACTGCTTGAGAAAGTCAGCCCGGCACGACTGGAATCCTGTCTTCCTGAGATCGCGGATCTTATCGAGGAACTTCCGGATGAAGAGGAACTGGAATATGCAATGCAGAGAGCAGGATGTAAGCAGAGTGTATATGAGATCGGTCTGACAGAAGAGATCATACCGCAGACTCTGAAGCTTGCCCCTTATGTAAGAAGGAGGCTCAGTTTCCTGCGAGTCAGCAGAATGCTCGAAATAGAAGGAGAATGATTATGAGAGTTGGAATGGGATATGATGTACATAAGCTGACAGAAAACAGAGACCTGATCCTCGGGGGAGTCAAGATCCCGTGGGAAAAGGGTCTTCTCGGACATTCTGATGCGGATGTGCTGATCCATGCAGTGATGGATGCTTTGCTTGGGGCTGCGGCTCTTGGCGATATCGGAAAACATTTCCCGGACACAGATCCCAAATACAAAGGGATTTCCAGTGTGAAGCTTCTGATCCATGTGTCAGAGCTTCTTAAGGAACATGGATATGAAGTAGGGAACATTGATGCGACGATCATCGCCCAGAAACCAAAGATGGCACCGCATATTCCGCAGATGCGTAAAAATATGGCAGATGCCCTTGGAATCCCGGAATCAAAGATCAATGTCAAGGCAACTACAGAAGAAGGACTTGGATTTACCGGAAGCGGGGAGGGGATTTCTTCTCAGGCAATCTGCCTGCTCACAGAGATCCAGGACTGATCCTGTTACAAAATAATATCGGAGGAAAGAGACATGAAACTTTTTAATACAATGTCACGAAGAAAAGAAGAATTTGTACCGCTGGAAGAAGGCAAGGTACGCATGTATGTATGCGGACCGACTGTGTACAACCTGATCCATATCGGAAATGCAAGACCGATGATCATTTTTGATACGGTACGCCGTTATCTGGAGTACAAAGGATACGAAGTAAACTATGTATCCAACTTCACAGACGTAGATGACAAGATCATCAAGAAAGCGATCGAGGAAGGCGTAAGCGCAGAGGAAGTTTCACAGCGTTATATCGCAGAGTGTAAGAAGGACATGGCAGGCATGAACGTAAAACCGGCTACCACACATCCGCTTGCAACACAGGAGATCGACGGAATGATCGATATGATCCAGACACTGATCGACAAGGGTTATGCATATCCGGTTGCCGATGGAACTGTATACTTCCGTGTAAAGAAATTCAAAGAATACGGTAAGCTTTCTCATAAGAACCTTGATGATCTGCAGTCAGGATTCCGTTCCCTGCAGGTATCCGGTGAGGATCAGAAGGAAGATCCGCTGGATTTCGTGCTCTGGAAACCGAAGAAAGAAGGAGAGCCATACTGGACCTCTCCATGGTGCGACGGAAGACCGGGCTGGCATATTGAGTGCTCCGTTATGTCCAAGAAATATCTTGGAGAGGAGATCGACATCCATGCCGGCGGCGAAGACCTTGTGTTCCCTCACCATGAGAATGAGATCGCACAGAGTGAATGCTGCAATGGAGTTCCTTTTGCAAAATACTGGATGCACAATGCATTCCTGAACATTGACAACCGCAAGATGTCCAAGTCTCTTGGAAACTTCCGTACTGTCCGTGAGATCAGTGAACAGTATGATCTGCAGGTGCTTCGTTTCTTCATGCTGAACGCACATTACAGAAGCCCGCTCAATTTCAGTGCAGATCTGATGGAATCCTCCAAGAACGCGCTTGAGAGAATCACAGAGGCAGCAGCAAGACTTCGCGACCGCAAGGCAGCAGCGGCTGTGCAGGAAGCAACAGAAGACGAGAAGAAACTGATGCAGGAAGAAGCAGCATTTGTGACCAAGTTCGAGGAAGCTATGGATGATGACTTCAACACAGCTGATGCACTGGCTGCGATCTTTGAACTTGTCAAATTTGCCAACACAAATGTACAGGAGGGAAGTTCCGCAGAATTTGCCGCACACACCCTGGAAGTTATGACAAAACTCTGCGACGTTCTCGGACTGATCCTTGACAAGAAAGAAGAAATCCTTGACGAAGAGATCGAAAACCTGATCGCAGAACGTCAGGCAGCAAGAAAAGCCAAAGATTTCGCAAGAGCAGATGAGATCCGCGGACTGCTTCTTGAAAAAGGCATCGAACTGAAAGATACTCGTGAGGGCGTAAAATGGAAACGAATCTGATGCAGCTTGATGAGCTGTTTCATCTTGAAAACCAGGATCTGCGGAGTTATTCTCCGCTGACTCTGGCGTATATCGGAGATGGGATCTATGAGCTGATCATCCGTACAGTCCTTGTCAGGAAGGGCAACTGTCCGGTCAACCAGCTTCACAAAAAAGCAAGCAGTCTGGTAAAGGCAGCTTCTCAGTCAGCGATCATGGAAGTGATAGAGGAGAAACTGACCGAGGAAGAGCATAACATCTACCGCAGAGGCCGCAACGCACATTCTCCTACAATGGCAAAGCATGCAACCATGGCTGATTACAGAAGGGCAACAGGCTTTGAGGCATTGATGGGATACTTATATTTAAAGGGAGATTACACACGGATGCTTGAACTTGTCCGTATGGGAATCGGAGAGGACAGATTATGAGTGAACAGATAGAAGGCCGCAACGCGGTACTGGAAGCTTTTCGTTCAGGCAAATGCGTGGACAAGCTTTTTATCCTGGATGGATGCCAGGACGGACCAGTCCGCACGATCGCAAGAGAGGCTCGCAAAAAAGATACGATCATCAATTATGTATCCAAAGAAAGACTGGACCAGCTCAGTGAGACACATGCACATCAGGGTGTGATCGCGCAGGTTGCAGCTTATGAATACAGCACTGTAGAAGACATTCTCGCCAAGGCAGAGGAGAAGGGTGAGCCGCCGTTTCTGATCCTTCTGGACAATGTAGAGGATCCACATAATCTTGGTGCGATCATCCGTACAGCGAACCTGGCAGGTGCACATGGTGTTATCATTCCGAAGCGCAGAGCTGTCGGACTGACTTCCACAGTTGCCAAGACATCTGCCGGTGCGATCAATTACACACCGGTTGCCAAAGTTACCAATCTGGTACGTACCATGGAAGAACTTAAGCAAAAAGGCATCTGGTTCGTCTGTGCAGATATGGGCGGAGAGAGCATGTACCGTATGAATCTGACGGGACCGATCGGTCTTGTGATCGGAAACGAGGGCGAAGGAGTCAGTCGTCTTGTGAGAGAGGCATGTGACTTTACCGCATCTATCCCGATGAAGGGAGATATCGATTCTCTGAATGCATCCGTTGCAGCAGGTGTCCTTGCGTATGAGATCGTAAGACAGCGTCTCGTGGCAGAAAGCAAATAAGAAATGGAGATTCTCTATGTGCCAGTATGAAAAATGCACAGATGAAGAATTGATCACCAGGCTGAGATCTGGTGAGGAAGAGATATCAGATTATCTGATGGAAAAATACAAAGGATTTGTCCGCCAGAAGGCAAGAGCCATGTTTCTGATCGGCGGTGAGACCGATGATCTGATACAGGAAGGAATGATCGGGCTTTTTAAGGCGGTACAGAGTTATCAGCCTGACAAAGATGCTTCTTTTCGGACATTTGCGGGGATGTGCATTGACCGACAGCTTTACAGTGCTATCCAGAATTCAAACCGGCAGAAGCATATGCCTCTGAACTCCTATATTTCACTCAGTGAAGAACCGGAGGAAACGGATGAACTGGAAGGTTCCTGGTGGGAAAATCCTGAAAATATCATCATTGACCAGGAAAGCACGAGGAGCCTTGAACAGGAGATTCACCGGGCGTTAAGTTCAATGGAAAACAGGGTGCTGGAGTATTACCTTAAGGGTTATGGTTACATCCAGATCGCAAAGATCATGGGAAAAACACCCAAGTCGATCGATAATGCACTTCAGAGGATAAGAGGCAAGATACGAAACTTTTCCCTTTCTTTTTGGGACAAAAAATAGTATAATTATTCTAATCTTTGTGACAAAGAACAAACTGTTATATGAAAGGAGCAGAGTATTATGGCAAAATTAAACAAATATTGGGGATTTGTTGCAGTCGGAGCCGTAGCAGCCGCAGCGGCAGGAGCTGTAGCAGCACTGGCATTCAAGAAGAAACCACTCGAGGATTTCGAGGACGATTTTGACGACGATTTCGATGATGACTTCGAAGAAGAGAAAGAGCCGAAGGAAGAAGAAAAGAAAGAAGCTCACGAATCCTTTGAAGCATGGGAAGAAAGCGAAGAAGCTGTAGAGGAATCTGCGGAAGAAGAAGCAGAGGAAACAGAGGCTGAAGAAGCTCTTGAAGAAGAAATAAAAGAAGAAGTTCAGGAAACAGAAGAAGCAGAAGAAAAAGCTCCTGAAACAGAAGAATAATTTCATTAAATAAAAAGTGCCTCGCCGGATCAACTACCGGCGGGGCACTTTTGCGTAATTGCGTGAATCTGGATCAGGCTTTGGGAAGCTTGAAGGAACTCTTGAGAGAAACGATGCGGTTGAATACCGGCTCGCCTTCTTTGGAGTCGTGGATATCTGCACAGAAGAATCCGTTTCTTACGAACTGGAAGCTGTCGTATCCTTTGGCTTCCATAAGAGCTGGCTCTACATAAGCAGTTACGGTGGTCAGAGAATTCGGGTTCACATTGAGGGAACCGTCTTCTTTGTTGTAAACACCCTTTTCTTCATCTACGATATTTTCGTAGAGACGAACGGTTGCTTTGCCTGCATTGGAAGCTTCTACCCAGTGGATCGTTCCTTTGACTTTACGTCCGTCAGGAGCGTTGCCGCCCTTGGTAGCAGGATCGTAAGTACAGTGTACAACACGCACAGTACCGTCATCATCTGCTTCATATCCTGTACAGGTGACGAAGTAAGCGTTCATAAGACGAACTTCAGCACCTACAAAAAGTCTCTTGTATTTACGTGGAGGCTCGATCATGAAGTCCTCACGCTCAATATAAAGCTCCTTACCAAATGGAAGCTTACGTGTTCCGAGAGTTTCGTTTTCCATGTTGTTCGGAGCTTCCAGGTATTCAACCTGACCTTCCGGATAGTTGTCGATCACGAGTTTGATCGGATCAAGGATTGCCATCATACGCGGACGTTTGAGCTTGAGATCCTCACGGATACAGTATTCAAGCATAGCGTAGTCAACGGAACTGTTGGCCTTGGATACACCGCAGAGGTCAACGAACATCTTGATGGATTCCGGAGTGAAACCTCTTCTGCGGAGAGCGGCGATGGAAACGAGACGCGGATCATCCCATCCGTCTACGATGCCGTCCTCAACAAGTTTCTTGATGTAACGCTTGCCGGTAACAACGTTTGTCAGGTATAATTTTGCAAATTCGATCTGCTTCGGTGGCTGCGGGTATTCCAGTTCTCTTACTACCCAGTCATAAAGCGGTCTGTGATCCTCAAATTCCAGTGTACAGATAGAATGTGTGATTCCCTCGATCGCATCCTCGATCGGATGAGCAAAGTCATACATTGGATAGATGCACCAGTTATCGCCGGTTCTGTGGTGAGTCATATGAGCAACACGGTAGATGACCGGGTCACGCATGTTCATATTCGGGGATGCCATGTCGATCTTGGCACGGAGAACTTTCTCTCCATCCTGGTATTTGCCGTCTTTCATTTCTTCAAAAAGCTGAAGGTTTTCTTCGACGCTGCGGTTACGGTATGGGCTTTCTTTGCCTGGCTCTGTAAGAGTACCACGGTATTCGCGGATCTGATCGGCAGTCAGATCGCAGACATAAGCTTTGCCCTTCTTGATGAGCTTGATAGCAGCTTCATACATCTGCGGGAAATAATCAGACGCAAAGAAAAGTCTGTCTTCCCAGTCAGCACCGAGCCATTTGATGTCCGCTTTGATGGACTCTACAAATTCGCTCTTTTCTTTGGTCGGGTTGGTATCATCGAAACGCATGTTGAATTTGCCGTTGTATTTCTGTGCAAGTCCATAGTTTAAAAGAATGGATTTGGCATGTCCGATATGGAGGTACCCGTTCGGTTCCGGTGGGAAACGGGTGTGTACGGTATCATAAACACCTTCGGCCAGATCCTCGTCAATGATGTTCTCAATAAAATTTTTGGAAACAGTTTCGTTTTCCATCTCTGTCCCTCCTGAGTGATTCAATGGTTTACAGACTTTCGGCTTGATTACTTTTGATTATCCTAACAGTCAAAAAATCAAGAAAATACAAGGTTTTCATCGAAAATCTGGTTTTGATTACTTTGCATTATATCACAGTATAAATGCAAAGTGTATAGAAAGTTAAATAACTTTTATATTGTATAACATAATTCAAAATAAAACAAGGAGGAAATCCCACACATATGACAAATAACAGAATGAAACAGGCGAAGAAACGGTATTATACAATCCGACAATATTTTAGAGAGAAGCATATCAGAGAGAGGCAATTGAGTTTTCAGTTGCCTCTCTTTTTGGTCAGCTTTCGTATAGATCATTGACAGCCGCATATACTGTACGTATAATAAAAGTACAGAATACTGTACAGAAAAGGAGGACTGCATATGTTAGCGGTGAACTATACAAATTTACGAGAGAATATGAAAAATTATATGGATAAGGTCACAGATGATTACGAAACCATGATAGTTACTCGCAAAAACAATAGAAACGTGGTAATGATGTCGGAAGAATCCTACAATAATCTTATGGAAAATCTCTATCTTATGGAAGATCGGGCAAATTATGACTGGATCATGGAATCAAAGAAACAGTTACAGGCAGGAAAAGCAGGTATTCATAAGTTAAAAGAGGTTGAATGATGAATAAAGTGTTCACACAGAACGGATGGGAAGACTACGTTTACTGGGAAACAGAAGACAAAAAGACACTGAAGAAGATTAATGCTCTGATAGAGGATATATGCAGGAATGGTAATCAGGGAATCGGTAAGCCGGAACCATTGACAGGTAATTTGGCAGGATTTTGGTCAAGACGCATTAATGATAAGGACAGGCTTATTTATCAGATAGATGATGAAAATATCTATATGCTGGCTTGCAGGTATCACTATGCAAGATGAGTGTGAGATGGTGAGGGGATAAGAGGGATGTGCTGAAAAAGTAACCGAAAAGCCTGTAAAATAGGCAAAAAAATAAAGCTGATGACGGGAATCGAACCCGTGACCTCCGCCTTACCAAGGCGACGCTCTACCGACTGAGCCACATCAGCAATTACTTTGTGAAGCGTTTATCTGCCGCTCACAGTTGATAATATTAACAGAAGTACAAGAAGTTGTCAACACTTTATTTTAACTTTTTTTGATCTTTTTTGAGGAATACTTTTTGCTATTTTGATAGTTGCCAGTTTGAAAGGGACAGGGTATACTGGAACAGAAGAAAAGTAAAGGAAGACTTGAATTATGAGAAAAATCATACTTGCTTCGGCATCTCCAAGAAGGAGAGAACTTCTGGCGAATGCCGGCGTGATCTTTCAGGTATGTCCTGGGAATAGCGAGGAAAAGATCACGAAGGAAATTCCAGAAGACATCGTAAAGGAGCTGTCCCTGCAGAAAGCAATGGCGACGGCGTCGAAATTTGACATGGAAGAAGGAACGGTCATTCTGGGAGCAGATACGATCGTATCTTTTGATAATAAGATCCTTGGCAAACCAAAGAATGAAGAGGATGCGGTAAATACATTATCCATGCTCCAGGGGAATACGCATCAGGTCTATACCGGAGTGACAGTTATGGAACGTAAGGATTCCAAATGGGAAAAGATCACTTTTGCAGAATGCACAGATGTCTCTTTCTATTCGGTTTCCGAGGAAGAGATCAGGGCATATGTAGCAACAGGTGAACCGATGGACAAGGCAGGAAGCTACGGCATCCAGGGCGGCTTCGGTGCTTATGTAAAGGGAATCCGCGGGGACTATACAAATGTAGTAGGGCTTCCTGTGGGCAGACTGTTTTACGAAACGAAGAAACATGGAATAGAATTACGAGGATAAGATCATGATAAAAGCATGTATTTTTGATCTGGACGGCACCCTGGCAAATACACTGGATTCTATGGCGTACGTTGCCAATGAGATCCTTAAGGGAATGGGACTTAAGGAACAGCCGACAGAGAATTTTAAATATTACAGCGGTGAGGGAGCAGATATGCTGGTACGCCGCTGCCTCAAAGATGCCGGAGACTCGGAACTTACCCATTTTGAGGAGTGCAGGGCTCTTTACAGAAAGAAATTTGACGAGGATCCTTTATATAAGGTAGTTCCGTATGAGGGAATCAAGGAAACACTTCAGACACTGAAGAATACAGGAGTGAAGCTTGTTGTCTGCTCCAACAAGCCGCATATAGCCGCAGTCAAGGTGATCGACAAGATGTTCCCGGGATATTTTGACCTGGTGATCGGACAGAGCGATGCGATCCGCAGGAAACCGGCACCGGACGGCCCGCTTAAAGCAGCAGCAGAATTCGGCGCTTCTTCAGAAGAGTGTATGTATATCGGAGACACCAGGACAGATATGGAAACCGGTACAGCGGCAGGCATGCATACGATCGGTGCTTTATGGGGATTCCGTGACAGAGAAGAGCTTGAAAGCAGCGGTGCAGAGATCGTTGCGGAGAAACCAGAAGATTTACTTAAGATATACGAGGGACTGAATCATGATCAAACTGGTTGCAAGTGATCTGGATGGGACTTTGCTGCTCAACGGAGCGCAGAGCCTGCCGGAAGAACTTTTTCCATTAATAAAAGAACTAAAAGAACTTGGCATCTTGTTTGTGGCAGCAAGCGGCAGACAGTATGCAAATATGAAGCGCATGTTTGCACCGGTGGTGGATGACATGGCGTTTATTGCCGAAAACGGCGGTCTGGCGATCCAGGATGAGAAAGTACTCTATCAGGACAGTTTTCCGAAGAAACTCGTCAGAGAGATCGTAGAAGCGATCTATGATAAGAAGGATGCCGACTTTACCTGTTCGACCAAGGATTTCTATTACATCCGTCCAAAGACAGAGCATTACAGAGATCTGATGCTGAATGTGGTCAAAAATAACTGCAAAGAGATCAATAGCTTTGATGAGATAACAGAGCCATGCATGAAGGTGGCTGTATACGAAAGGGAAGGAATCCAGGAGGATTCTATCCGGTACTGGAAGGAACGGTTTGGAGACAGATGTACGGTAGTGACATCCGGTTTTGCCTGGGTCGATTTTATCCCGTTTGAGACCAATAAGGCAAAAGGTCTCAGGGAATATCAGAAACTGCTTGGCATCAGACCGGAAGAATGTGTCGTGTTTGGTGATGAGTATAATGACATTGCGATGCTGGAATCCGTACCATACAGTTTTGCCATGGCTCACGCGAAGCCGGGGGTCAAAAAAACAGCGTCTTATCAGACAGAGCGCGTAGAATATATTCTTAAGAAACTGATCCGCGCAGGCGGAAACATAGAGGAGGTAATCAAATAATGTACACAGAAGAAAGCGTAGAAACATTTCTCAAAAACCAGGGACAGCTTTTTGACGAAGCAGTTGCATCTTCCTATGAGGAAGCAGAAGAATTTCTTGAAGACTGTATGGCTGTAGAAGTAGAAACGATGAAGGAAGTACGTGCATACTTTGATGAAACAGGTGCAGATATCAGTGGAATGACTGATGAGGAACTGGAAGAGGCAAGTGAGGTGTTTGCTCTTCCGTCAGGAGGATATCTTCTGGTAGAAGGCTGATCAAAAGTTCAGAGCCAGGTAAAACAGCAGGGAAAGGTTATGTAAAATAGAAATTACATAGCCTTTCCCTGTCATGCTATAATGACGATACGGGAAGTGGGGAATATAGTATCAATAAAAGGGTTAAATCAGGGAATATTTGTGATAGAAACCCAAAAAGGAGGAAAATTATGAACAGAAGGAGATTTCTGGCGATCATTATGTCTGTGTTTATGATATTGTCACTTCTGCCGGTGTCAGTATTTGCAGAGACAACTGCTGTCACACTTGACGGACAGCTTAAGATCCAGGGGACTGTAGCAGCAGGAACGACATTGAAAGCAGATATGCAGGGGATAAAGAACGAAGGGATAACAGAGGACAGTGTCAGTTATCAGTGGTTCCGCAAGACTTCCGATGATGAGAAGAAGGAACAGCAGGGAGAGAAACCTGAACTGAAATCCCTCAGCAAAGAGAAAACTTACACAATTACCAAGGATGATATAGATTCCAAGATCGTTCTGACGATCACCGGACTGGAAGATAAAGGATTCAGCGGCAGCCTGACAGCTGTGACAGCGACTATTACAGAAGCAGCAGATCCTAAAGCAGCGGAGACAGAGCAGAACACAGAAGCTTCAGAAGAAGAACAGAACCAGGATGCAGCAGAGGATGATTCATCAGAAGAAACACAGGAAATTCCGGAAGCGACAAACGATGACGAGGCCGGATCAGAATCTGTAGACGGCATTCCAGCAGCAACAGATGATCCTGAAGAAGCACCGGAACAAACGGATGAGAATTCAGACGAGGAACTGGAACAGAGCGAATATCAGGAAGAATTACAGCCGGCAGATGAGAGCGAAGGCGCAGAGGATAATGGACAGGAATCTGAGGAAGCAGGCAGTTCTTCTGTAGAAGGAATCCCGGAAGCAAAAGAAGACGGAACATACAATAACACAGAAGATAATACAGAAGCAGAAAGTCCGTCAGATACAGATGAGGCTTCCTATCAGGCAGAAGCAGAAGTCGGCGACGGAAGCAGTGACGTTTTGACATTTGGCACGGTTGTTTCCGGACAGGAAGACGAACAGGGACAGTATGTCACGATCAAAAATACCGGAACAGAAACACTGAATTTTATAGCAATGAGTCCGGAACATTTTGCAGTACAGGATATTACAGAGCCTCTGGAAGCAGGACAGAGCGTGCAGGTATGGATCGTTCCAAGAGCAGGAACACAGCCGGGAAGTTATGAGGATACAATTGTGTATCAGACAGAGGAAGGGGCAGAAGCTTCCTTCAAGGCGGAGATGACCGTGACGGATGAAGATCCTGACACACCGGTAGCAGAACCGACCGAAGTACTACAGGATACACCAACTCCGGAGCCAACCGAAGTGCCACAGGATACACCGACTCCGGAGCCAACCGAAGTACCGCAGGATACACCGACTCCGGAACCGACCGAAGCGCCGCAGGATACACCAACTCCAGAGCCGACACAGATACCGGCAGTGAGCAGGGTAAGTGCAGATACCGGTGCGGCAGATTTTGGCAGTGTTGTAGAAGGGTATGCAGAGGCACCGCAGGCACAGACAGTCACTCTGACAAATGAAGGTGACGCAGATGCCGTTCTGTCAGAGATATACAGTGATCAGGGCGAGAGCAGATATTTTGATGTGGCATTATCTTCACAGAATATCAGTGCAAATGGAGGTACAGCAACATTTACCGTACGTCCGAAGAATGGGCTGAGCGCCGGTACCTATACAGAGGCATTTACCGTCAATGATACAACTTCCGGACAGGGGATCGTGATCACAGCAACAGTCACTGTAAACACAGCAAGCCACAGCTTTGGAATTTCAACAGATACACTTGATTTTGCAAGCGCAAAGAAGGGCTACAGCGGAGTCAGTGCACAGCAGATCACGGTTACGAATAATGGAAATGTGGCAGAGACACTTACACAGCCTTCAGCGAAATATTTTACGATAACAGCATCCACCGGACTGACGATCCAGCCAGGAGAATCAGCTGCATTTACAGTAGCACCGAAGGATGGCCTGGATGTAAACAACTATCAGGAAAACATCACGATTGCTTCTGCGGCGACAGAAACTGTATTCAAGGCATATTTCCAGGTGCTCAAGGGAACTGTTTCTGTTACAAAGATCCAGAATCCATCAGAGATCAGCGGAATTGCAAATGGTACAGCCAAAGATGCACAGAAACTGAAACTGCCGTCAGCCGTAGTGATCGAGACTACAGGCGGGAACGCCAAAGCCAAAGTATCTTGGGATGTCAAGAACTGTTCCTATAACGTTTCTGATACAGCGGCACAGAGTTTCACAGTCAAAGGAGCGGTAACACTTCCGGATGGCGTGGATAATAACAATAATATCGATCTGTTAGCTTACGTCAAAGTAAATGTAGAGGCATACACACCAAAGACCGTCTCAGCAGATGACAACAAGATCACAGGAATTGAAGTTAATGGCGTATACACGACCCAGTCCAAAATCTCCTTTACAGCAGTAGGAGCAGGCATGGACAATAATTCTCCTAAGAAAGGAGACATCCGTTATGTTCCACTGAACTGGACAGTCATCAATACCAATGCATGGTCGAAAGCTCCATACACAGCATGCTTCGGACTTTCCAAGAGCGGTGATTATACACTCAAAGTTGTTTTCCAGCAGCAGCAGTACAGTGGAGAAAACTGGAAAAATACCGAGAGTCAGGACACCAAGCAGGTGGCTTTCAGTATTTCCAAAGCTAAGGTCACAGCGCCAGGAACAAATCTTACCCCATCTGCAAATCAGAAAAAATCTGTCAAGACGAATGACCCAACAGTGATCATTCCATTTGTGATCATTCTGATCATCGCAGCAGGGGCAGTATACGGCGTGATATATTACAAGAAGAAAAAGGAATAATAAGGAAACTTTTGTTAGCACTCATTTTAAATGAGTGCTAATTTTTTCTTGACTTTTATAAAAAATGGTATTAGTATATATAAAAAATGAAATTAAAGAAACAAAGGAGCGTGTTTTTAAATGGCAGCAAAACATGGAAATTTGTCAATTAACAGTGAAAATATTTTTCCTATCATAAAGAAATGGCTGTATTCAGACCATGATATTTTTGTAAGAGAGCTTGTATCCAACGGATGTGATGCGATCACCAAACTTAAGAAACTGGAAGTAATGGGAGAGTACACTTTCCCGGATGACTATAAAGCAGCAGTTCAGGTAGTTGTGGATCCGGATGCCAAAACCCTGAAGTTCATTGATAACGGTATCGGTATGACTGGTGACGAGGTGGAAGAATACATCACACAGATCGCTTTTTCCGGTGCAACAGAATTCCTTGAGAAATACAAGGACAAAACAACAGATGACCAGATGATCGGACATTTCGGACTGGGATTTTATTCTGCATTCATGGTTGCTGATGAGGTGCACATTGATACACTTTCCTATAAGGATGGAGCAACAGCAGTACACTGGACCTGCGATGGCGGTACAGAATATGACATGCAGGATGGCGACAGGACCACACCAGGTACAGAGATCACCTTATTTCTGAACGAAGAGAGCCTGGAGTTCTGCAACGAATATCGTATGCGTGAAGTGATCGAGAAATACTGCTCCTTCATGCCGGTAAACATCTACCTGTCCAAGGCAAATGCAGAACAGGAATATGAGACCATCGATGAATCTGAACTTCGCGATGACGATGTAGTTGTAGAGCACATCCACGAAGATGCCAAGACAGAAGAAAAGGAAAACGAAAACGGCGAGAAAGAAGTCGTAGAAGTTTCTCCTGCAAAGGACAAAGTAAAGATCAACAAACGTCCGGTATCCTTAAGTGATCCGAATCCGCTGTGGATGAGACATCCGAATGAATGCAGCGACGAGGATTACAAGGATTTCTACCGTAAAGTATTTATGGATTACAAGGAGCCACTGTTCTGGATCCATCTGAACATGGATTATCCGTTCAACCTCAAAGGTATCCTGTACTTCCCGAAGATCAACACAGAATATGATTCCATCGAGGGAACCATCAAACTGTATAACAACCAGGTATTTATCGCAGACAATATCAAGGAAGTCATTCCGGAATTCCTGCTCCTTCTCAAAGGTGTGATCGACTGCCCGGATCTTCCACTGAACGTATCCAGAAGTGCTCTTCAGAATGACGGATTTGTTCAGAAGATTTCTGAATACATTTCCAAGAAAGTTGCAGACAAGCTGACAGGCATGTGCAAGACTGACCGTGAATCCTATGAGAAATACTGGGATGACATCAGCCCATTCATCAAATATGGCTGCATCAAGGATGCGAAGTTTGCAGAGAAACTGCATGACTACATTCTGTTCAAAGACCTGGATAACAAATATATGACTCTCAAGGACTGCATCGAGCAGAACAAGAAAGAAGAAACAGAAGAGACTTCCGAAACAAAAGAAACAGAGTCAGAAGAAAAGAAAGATGATGCTGAGAATAAAGAGCCGGAGAAGACAACGATCTTCTATGTAACAGATCCGGTACAGCAGAGCCAGTACATCAACATGTTTAAGGAAGCCGGCAAGAATGCAGTGATCCTGTCACACAACATCGACACAGCCTTCATTTCTCATCTTGAGCAGAAGGACCAGACCATCCAGTTCAAGAGAATTGATGCTGATCTTACAGAAGAACTCAAGGGAGAGGGCGCAGCAGATGAAGAGACAACAAAGACTCTGACAGATCTGTTCCGCAAGAGCCTTGGCAAAGAGAAACTCGAAGTCAAAGTAGAGAACCTCAAGAATGACTCCGTGGCTGCAATGATGATGCTTTCTGAGGAGAGCCGCCGTATGCAGGATATGATGAAGATGTACAACATGTATGGAATGGACCCGTCCATGTTTGGCGGACAGGAGACACTGGTGCTCAATGCCAACCATCCACTGGTACAGTTCCTTGGCAAGAATCAGGAGTCTGAACATGCAGCAGTGATCTGTGAGCAGCTGTATGATCTCGCCATGATCAGCCACAAACAGCTTTCACCAGATGAGATGACCAAGTTTGTTCAGAGAAGCAACGATATCCTGATGATGATCGCTAAATAAAAATTTCATTAGAAATATAAGATTGATTCCCGAATTCCCGGATGTGGATAACAGCCAAAAACCACATCCGGGAATTCTTTTTGTACGATTGACAAATGCTGCAAAAATTTTTATGCTGTTATTGTATGTTGATGTTGTTTTTGTCGAAAAATCACGATATCTTTCCGGGAATGTAATCTTTTATCGAGGAAGGACTATTTTGCTAGGAAAAGAGAAATGAAGCAAAATATGTCGTATAATATTGAGAAAGAAAAAACCGGAGGGAAAAAGGTATGAGAAAAGTATATCGGTTGATACGGCAATTAGGAGTAACTTCCAAATACAAAGGTTATTACTATGTGGCAGAAGCGGTAAAGATGTTCATGGAAATTCAGGATCATCCTATAAAGATCACAAAAGATATATATCCATCCCTGGCAAAACAGTTTAAGTCCACACCGGTAAATGTGGAACATGATATCCGAACAGTGATCAATGTCTGTTGGGAATCCAACAAAGAAGCTATGAATGAGATTGCCGGCTATCCGCTGCGCTATAAGCCGACAAACAGTGAATTTATAGACATGATGGCATATTACCTGATGCAGACAGAAATTGAAACGTCATATCCTGACAGAAAACTCTATACAGATTACAGTATCGTAAAATCAATCTGATGCTTTCTGAAAAAATTCAGTACAGCGTTATCCCATGCAGTTTCGAAAGTTTTATCCAATGTAAAGATACGGGAAAAAATGCCCGTGGTGCAGAGCAATTCGTTGTTTTTATATTGAATATTCAAAAACAAGTCTGAAATTTCACCGTTGGAAACAGCTGGAATATTCTCAGAAGAAAAACATGCCATTTGCTGAGGCGCAAGACGCATTACAAATTTGAACTGAAGCGGCGGGAGCTTTCCTCGAATGATGGAATAGCAGTAAGATTTGACATCCTGCCAGGAAGAATAGATCTCACCATTTTCAGTCAGCTGCTGCGCGGTATCTGTGTCAAAAAAATCCATATACAGCTTTCCGTCGATATGAAACTGGTTAAATGTCGTAATGGAAGCTTCTGCAAGAGAAAACTTATGAAATGTATCCTCAATCAGCAGTTTGTGCATAAAAGCTTTGGTAGTATTGATCTTGAGTGCAAGCATTAAAGAACTCCTTTCTGTTTACTGTTGCTTCTATTATAAAGCAGAACTGAAAAAAAGAATATAGTTTTTACAAAAACTCTTTTCAAACAATGGTCTATATGTTAATATAGATGTGGTATTCGAAACTACATATTACGGGAAAGAGGACGATATAATTGAGTTATAAGATTATTATAGATAGTTGCGGTGAATTGTTAGAAGAATGGAAGAATAATGAACATTTTGAATCGGTAGCGCTTACTTTGAATGTAGGCGGCGAGAATATTATAGATGATGAAACTTTTGATCAGGCAGATTTCCTTAAGAAAGTAGCTGCATGCCCGGAGTGCCCGAAATCAGCGTGTCCTTCTCCGGAGCGTTATATGAGAGCTTTTGACTGTGATGCAGATCATATCTATGCAGTGACACTTTCAGCAGAACTCAGCGGTTCTTATAACAGTGCAGTTCTGGGAAGCAATCTTCTGAATGAGGAGAAGCCGGGCAGACAGATCCATGTTTTTAATTCCAGATCAGCTTCTGTAGGTCAGACACTGATCGCGATGAAGATACAGGAGTGTGAAGAAGCCGGATATTCCTTTGACAAAGTGATTGAGACTGTGGATGCGTATATTGCAGGACAGCATACTTTCTTTGTTCTTGACAATCTGGAGACACTTCGTAAGAATGGAAGACTCAGCAAAGCAAAGGCGCTTGTTGCCAGCGCGCTGAAGATCAAACCGGTCATGGGATCTACAGATGAAGGAAGCATCTGTCAGCTTGATCAGGCACGCGGAATGAATAAGGCACTGGTCAAAATGGCAGAACAGATCGTAGCCAAGACACAGGACAGTGAAACCAAGACACTTGCGATCTCACACTGCAACTGCCATGAGAGAGCAGTCCTTCTTCGAAATGCACTTCAGGAGCGTATGAACGTGAAGGATATTGTGATCCTGGATACTGCAGGAGTAAGCAGCATGTATGCAAATGACGGAGGCGTAATCGTTGCTGTATAAGCATGGAATATCCCGGAAAGGTACTTCACTTTTGGACTTTCCTGTGCTATAATGCAATGAGTACTTATATGCAGCAAAGGAGATTCGCAAATGAGTCAGAAAAAAGTAGACAGCTACAAAGCTGGTAAGAACAACCGCAGCAGAGCAGCCAAAAAAGAGAAACTGATCGACAGATTAGAGATCCTTGCATGGGTTGCGATCTGTGTGGCTATGGTTGCATGGATCGGATTTTCCGCATATGCAAAGATAACTGCAAAGGAAGCTTCCGTAGTGAAGGAAACGGTTGTAGATACTTCAGCAATCGATAATTATGTATCAGGACTTTCTTCCGATACACAATAAGCCAAATGAAAATGAACAATAAAAAACCCCGGCTGATCCAGCTGGGGTTTTTTATTGAATGGTTATAAAACCTGAAGTATCGGATGTTAATTATAATTTTGTAACGTTAGCAGCCTGCATTCCGCGAGCGCCTTCTGTTAAATCATAAGTTACTGCCTGTCCTTCGTCTAAGGATTTGAATCCTTCGCCATTGATTGCAGAGAAGTGTACGAATACGTCAGCTCCATCCTCTCCTGTGATGAAACCATAGCCTTTTTCTGCGTTGAACCATTTTACAGTTCCTTTGTTCATGATGTTACCTCCATAAAAAATAAAAAGTTAAAAGACCATCTGACGACAAAAATCACCAGATTTTACAGACTATATTAATAATATATAATCTCTAAAAACTAGTGATTTTACATTAAGAATCTATTGGTCTATGTCTGAATTATATATCCCGTGGATAAAATTGTCAAGGTTATTTAAAAAAGACTTTATTAAATCAAATATTTCGTGTATGATGTTGGTGATAACGTAATTGTCTATAAAAAATTACAAAGATAAATTCCAGGAGGAGCCGTTATGATTAACAAACTTATTGAAAAAATCCGTAAAACAAATGCACCGATCGTAGTAGGACTGGACCCAATGCTGAACTATATTCCGAAGCATATCCAGGAGAATGCGTTTGCGGAATTCGGGGAAACACTGGAAGGTGCTGCAGAGGCAATCTGGCAGTTTAACAAAGGCATCGTTGATGCAACTTATGAACTGATCCCGGCAGTGAAACCGCAGATCGCAATGTACGAACAGTTTGGAATCCCGGGACTTCAGGCATACAAAAAGACCGTAGATTACTGCAAATCCAAAGACCTTGTAGTAATTGGCGATATCAAGAGGGGTGACATCGGATCTACATCCGCAGCATATGCAGTCGGACATCTCGGACATGTACAGGTAGGAAGTAAGAAATATGCCGGATTTGATGAGGATTTTGCAACAGTCAATCCATATCTCGGATCTGATGGCGTGAAACCATTCATCGATGTCTGCAAAGAAGAAAACAAGGGACTTTTTATCCTTGTCAAAACATCTAATCCATCAAGCGGTGAATTTCAGGATCGAGTGATCGATGGCAGACCGCTTTATGAATGGGTAGGAGAGAAGGTTGCACAGTGGGGTGAAGACCACATGGGCAAAGAATACAGCTACATCGGAGCTGTTGTCGGAGCAACTTATCCGGAAATGGGCAAAGTCCTCCGTAAACTGATGCCGAAGACATTTATCCTTGTACCTGGATACGGTGCACAGGGCGGCAAGGGCGCAGATCTTGTTCACTTCTTTAATGAAGACGGACTCGGCGCGATCGTAAACTCTTCCAGAGGAATCATTGCTGCATACAAGCAGGAAGCATACGCATCTTTCGGAGAACTGAACTATGCAGATGCATCCCGTAAGGCAGTAGAAGTCATGATCGAGGACATCAGCGGAGCACTTAACAACCGCTAAGGTGATATTGGAGGAAAACAGATGAGCACAAAGACAAAAGAAAGTCTTAAGATCGTAAGCCAGGAGGAGATCGGTACAGGAATCTTCAGTATGTGGCTTCAGGCTGACCGCATGGCAGAGACTGCCAGACCGGGACAGTTTTTATCTCTGTATACAAGGAACGGAAGCAAACTGCTTCCGCGTCCGATCAGTATCTGCGAGATCGACAGAGAGAACGGAAGGATCCGTCTTGTATACCGTGTGACAGGCAAGAACACAGGAACAGAGGAATTTTCCAAACTTCATCCTGGAATCCAGGTTGAAGCACTGGGACCTCTCGGCAACGGATTTCCGCTTGAAGAGGCCGAAGGCAAGAAAGTCTTCCTGATCGGAGGAGGAATCGGAATCCCGCCGATGCTTCAGACTGCCAAAGAACTGAATGCAGAGAAGACTGCTGTTCTCGGATACAGAGATGAACTTTTCCTCAATGATGAATTTGAGAAATATGCAGATGTCTATGTGGCAACAGAGGATGGAAGCACAGGAACCAAAGGAAATGTCCTCAACGCAATCAAGGAGAAAGCCCTGGAAGCAGATGTGATCTTTGCCTGCGGACCAACTCCAATGCTCCGCGCACTCAAGGAATATGCAGCAGAGAAAAACATCACATGCTGGATCTCCATGGAAGAGCGCATGGCATGCGGCGTAGGAGCCTGTCTTGCATGCGTCTGCAAATCCAAGGAAATCGACGCACACTCTCAGGTACACAACAAACGTGTCTGCAAAGATGGCCCGGTATTCTTAAGCACGGAGGTAGAGTTATGATAAAAACAGGCGTGACTCTTGCGGGAGTAGAATTAAAAAATCCTGTTATGACAGCTTCAGGAACTTTTGGTTCCGGAGCCGAATACAGTGAGTTTGTAGATCTGAACCGCCTTGGTGCGGTTGTGACCAAAGGCGTTGCCAATGTGCCGTGGCCGGGAAATCCGACACCGCGTGTGACAGAGACAGCAAGCGGCATGCTGAATGCGATCGGACTTCAGAATCCAGGGATCGATCTTTTTTGTAAGAGAGACATTCCGTTCCTGAAGCAGTATGACACAAAGATCGTTGTGAATGTATGTGGAAAGAGCACCGAGGATTACTGTGAAGTTGTAGAGCGTCTGGGAAATGAACCGGTTGACCTCCTTGAGATCAATGTTTCCTGTCCGAATGTCAAAGAAGGCGGGATTGCTTTTGGACAGGATCCGAAAGCTCTGGAAGCGATCACTAAGGAAGTTAAGAAGTACGCAAAACAGCCGATCATTATGAAACTCAGCCCGAATGTGACTGACATCACAGAGATGGCGAAGGCAGCAGAAGCAGGCGGTGCAGATATCCTTTCCCTCATCAATACTCTGACAGGAATGAAGATCGATATTAACAGAAGGACTTTCGCGCTGGCAAACAAGACTGGTGGAATGTCAGGTCCGGCAGTGAAGCCGATCGCTGTCCGCATGGTTTATCAGGTGGCACAGGCTGTTTCTCTTCCAATCATCGGAATGGGCGGAATCGCAACAGCAGAGGATGCACTGGAATTTATCATGGCAGGTGCGACAGCAGTATCTGTGGGAACTGCAAACTTCTTCAATCCCTATGCGACTGTTGAAATCGCAGAGGGAATTGAGAAATTTATGGAAGCACAGCATGTGGAGGACATCCACGAGCTCATCGGAGCAGTAAAATAAAAAGTATCAAAGCATAGTAATAAGTAAATGTAAGATCACGAAATGGCAGGAAAGAGCACAGTGCTTTTTCCTGCTTTTTGTGGGAGAGGAGTAAAAGTGGAAAAAAATCGAACAAATGACATGACAACAGGCAATCCGATCAAACTGATCATTATGTTTATGATCCCGATGTTTCTGGGAAATATTTTTCAGCAGTTTTATAACATTGTGGATTCTATTGTCGCCGGACAGTTTATCGGTGTAGATGCACTTGCGGCGATCGGAAGTACCGGTTCGCTGATGTTCTTCGTGACCGGATGGCTGAATGGTCTCAGCAGCGGATTTGGGATTATTGTGGCACAGATGTTTGGAGCTAAGAAATATGATGATATGAGACATTTCGTGGCGATGTCCATCTATCTGATGTTTGGATTTGCGGCAGCGATGACGGTTGGCTTTCTGGTATTTAATGTACCGATCCTGAAACTGATGAATTCACCGGCAGATCTGATGGGGGATGTGGCTGGATATATGGGGATCATCTACGCAGGACTTCTTGTGACGGCGGCATACAATACACTTGCGGCATTCCTGCGTGCGCTGGGTGACTCAAAATCCCCGCTGTATTTCCTGATCATATCCGCGGGTATCAACGTGATCCTTGATGTTGCCCTGATCCGTTTTGTGGGAATGGGCGTAGAAGGCTGCGCGTATGCAACTGTGATCGCGCAGGGAGTCTCAGCAGTCTGCTGTCTGGTTTATATCAAGAAAAAATATCCGATCCTTCATCTGGAGAAGAAAAACTTTGAACTGCGCAAAGGCAGCATGAGTAAGCTTCTGATCCTTGGAATCCCGATGGGACTTCAGTTTTCTATCACAGCGATTGGAACCATCATCGTACAGAGTGCGGTAAATATTTACGGGGCTACCCACATGGCAGGATTTTCCGCGGCAGGAAAGATCCAGAACGTCATCGGCATGGTGGCTGTTTCCATGGGTGCGACGATCGCGACTTATGTCGGACAGAACCGTGGAGCAGACCGTATGGACCGCGTAAAACAGGGTGTGAGATATTCCTGTATCATGCTTCTTGTCTGGAGCGTGATACAGATGACTCTTGTGTATTTCGGAGGAAAATATTTCACATACCTGTTTATCAATCCGTCCGAGACAGATGTGATCCAGGTGTCTGTGACTTATTTCCACACGGTATTCTGGGCGTATCCATTCCTGGATATGATCTTCGTATTCCGAAATGCCCTTCAGGGAATGGGATATGGACTTGTTCCGATGCTCGGAGGTGTTTTTGAACTGGTCGCAAGAACCCTGATCGTTGTATTAGTCGCAGGCCATACAACTTTTGCCGGAGTCTGCCTCGCAGACCCGGCAGCATGGATCGCGGCACTGATCCCATTAATACCGTATTATTTCTACATTATGAAGAAAAGCCGGGGCAACTAAAAAAAAAGAAACTAACCTCACAGATTGAATAGTTGGCATTTTTATGATAATATAAAAATCAGTAAACATTTTGAAATTACAGATGAATAATAAGGAGCATTGCTCTAATAAACAGGAGGTTTAGATATCATGGAAGCATACAAGCAGGAATTTATTGAATTTATGGTAGACAGCCATGTACTTAAATTTGGAGAATTCACACTCAAGAGTGGAAGGAAGTCTCCGTTTTTTATGAATGCAGGTGCATATGTGACAGGTTCCCAGCTTAAGAAACTTGGAGAATACTATGCAAAGGCGATCCACGACAAATACGGTGATGACTTTGATGTGCTGTTCGGACCGGCTTACAAGGGAATTCCGCTCAGCGTAGTAACAGCAATCGCTTTCAGTGAATTATACGGTAAAGAGATCCGCTACTGCTCTGACCGTAAGGAAGAGAAGGATCACGGCGCAGATAAGGGAAGCTTCCTTGGAAGCAAACTTCAGGACGGCGACCGTGTTGTAATGATCGAGGACGTAACAACTTCCGGTAAATCCATGGAAGAAACTGTTCCGAAGGTAAGAGGAGCAGCAAACGTAGAGATCGTCGGCCTCATGGTATCCCTTGACCGTATGGAAGTCGGCAAGGGCGGCGTGAAGTGTGCACTCGAAGAAGTTCATGATCTGTACGGATTTGAGACAAATGCCATCGTAACAATGGAAGAAGTCATCGAACATCTCTATAATAAAGAATACAAAGGCGAGATCATCATCAACGACGACCTCAAGAAAGCAATCGATGCATATTACGCACAGTACGGTGCAAAATAAAAGAGTCTGCTGTCAGAAGGATATTCAGGAGGAATGAAGTTGAACGAAAAAATCTACAAAACAATGGCGAGAACAGGAGGCTGTAGCGTTGCAGTCGGGATCGTCACTCTTGTTACCGGAGTTGCCGCAGGAATCCTCATGATCGTCAGCGGCGCACGCCTTCTCAAAAGAAAAGGCGACATTTTGATCTAAGAACCGGAGGCGGTATAAGGTTAGGATAATATAATATGTCAAAAAACAGTGCAAAGCGCAGGATTAAACATCTGGGGACTATGCTGTTTGTTTTATACATTCTGCTGCTGATCTATTTCCTTTTCTTCTCAGAGGAATATGGACGGGTCGCAGCAGAAGAAAGAGTATACCGGTACAATCTGATCCCGTTCGTGGAGATCAGGCGGTTCTGGACCTACAGGGAGCAGCTCGGGGTGTTTGCGGTTGTTACAAATCTGTTCGGGAATGTGATCGGATTTATCCCCTACGGATTTATTCTTCCGGTCATAGCAAGGAAGTGCCGCAGCGGATTTTTTATCATTTTGTCAGGATTCGGACTCAGCCTCGTCGTGGAGACGATCCAGCTTATTACGAAGGTCGGATGTTTCGATGTGGATGATCTGATCCTGAACACACTGGGAGCGGCACTGGGGTATCTGGCTTTTGCCGTTTGTAATTACCTGAGGAGAAAACGTTATGGCAAGAAGATATAGATATGCGATCATAAAGAAAAAGGAACCAGGTAAGGGGAAGCTGTCAGTGGGGCTGGCGATTGCTTCCCTCCTTCTGTTTGTAGCGGCAGTGGCCGTGGCTTATATAGCACAGGGGAAATTTGGTTTTATCGTAGGCGGGCTCTGTCTGTTTGCAGTGCTGCTTTCTGCTTACGGCTTTGTGATGGGACTTATGAGCTTTTCTGATGAAGAGTGCATGCATCGGACCAGCGTTGTGGGATCGATCCTGAACGGAGTGATCACCGTAGGATGGCTGGTCTTTTTTTTGATGGGAGTATAAGAAATGGATATGGAACGTTTACAGAAACAGATGGATTTTATCGTTGAGGTGGACAAAGTAAAGCAGATCATCCGGCAGACCTATCTGTCAGATGCAAGCCGTAAGGAAGACGATGCAGAACATTCCTGGCATCTGGCACTGATGGCAGTCCTTCTCAGCGAATATTCCAACGAGGAAGTAGACCTTAAGAAAGTTGTGCCGATGGTGCTGATCCACGATCTGGTCGAGATCGATGCGGGCGACACCTACGCATATGATGAAGCAGGAGCGCAGACTAAAGTGGAACGGGAAACAAAGGCGGCAGACCGCATTTTTGGAATGCTTCCGGAAGATCAGGGCAGATGGTTCCGGGCTCTCTGGGACGAATTTGAAGCGTATGAGAGTGCAGATGCCAAATTTGCACACGTGCTTGATAACTGCCAGCCGCTTCTTCTGAACGATGCTTCCAATGGCAGAAGCTGGGCAGAACACGGTGTCCGCAAAAGCCAGATCTACAAACGAAATGAGCATACTTCAGAAGGTTCCAGGGAAATCTGGAAGTATATGCAGAAATTAATAGACAAACATGTTGAACTCGGACATGTGATCGATGAATAAGAAACAGAAAGGAAGACAAATTTGGACGAATTACTGATGGAACGTTATCATCTGGCAAAAGACCGGATCAGTGAGATCTGTACAGAAAAGACAGCACAGCCAGATTTTGAGGACTTTTTCAAAAAGACAGCCGCTTTTTTGACAAAGACGGCGGCTATTCTCGAGAGAGAAAAGGAAGAACTGACAGAAGAAGAACTCGCACAGGAAAACAGAGAACTCTACGAAGAACTTTTTCCGGAAAACTATGGGACCTGCTATGGAAATCCTTCCTACGCAGCAGTGAAACTGGGCGAATACGGCAAGGCGTTTTGTTTCCTGTATGCAGAACTCCGCGGTACGATCGCATATGCATATGAGAAAAAATGGTGGGATCATACCATCGCTGCAGAGCTTTTTCTGGAAATCTATGCTGCCTTTGAGGACAGCGAACTTCCGGCAGTGAAGACCGTGGAGGATATTCTGCGCTCCTATGTGAATGACTACTGCCAGGATCTGATGGAACAGAGAATCGCGGAGGCCGTTGACCCGCAACTCGATTTTGCAGTCCGTATTATCATGGATTCTGATCTTTCAGATCTTAAATATCTCTACGCTTATGGGGAATATGTTTCTGCAAATGAGAGAGGTGTGGCAGAATTTCTGAACAGCCTTTCCCAGGAACAGATCGACAGCATGGCAGAAACCTATACAGAAGGATATCGCATCGGCTTTATCAACGGAAGAAAAGACATTACCAGGAAAAAAACAGTCAACATCCGCTATAATCTCGGATTTGAGAGAATGGTAAGATCTGCGATCCTGAAATTCCGTGCAATGGGACTGGAACCTGTCATCTACCGTCATGCGACACATGTAGTCAACAAGCGGGGAAATGCAAGAATCGGCTTTACCGGCAGCGTTGCAAACCCGCAGTATGATTATGATCACAGACAGGACCAGGCACTTTTCCTCGACAGTGATTTTGTACAGCGGAAACTGCGCTCCATGCAGAATGCTTACGAGAATTATAAGGAACTGGCAGCAGTACACGGCGGTCCGGCATGCATTGAGACTTTTGGAGAGAAACCGTTTGCACCGGAGACCAAGGCTGAGGCGTGGACACTTTCCGAGACACAGCAGAAGCAGCAGGTGGAGATTGACAATGAATCCGGACAGATCGTCAACCGCTATATCAAGGGAGATGAGAGAAGTTTCACGATCATTGCTTATCCGATTCCTGAGATCGGAGAGAAGTTCCCGGAGATCTTTGCAGAGATCGTTAAGATCAACACTCTGGATTACAAATTATATGAGCGGATCCAGCAGACGATCATTGAGACTCTGGACACCTGCCAGTGGGTAGAAGTCAAGGGACGCGGCGGCAATGAGACAGACCTTATCATCCACCTGCATGATCTCGAAGATGTGAAGAAGCAGACGAATTTCGAGAACTGTGTAGCGGATGTGAACATTCCGGTAGGAGAAGTATTTACATCTCCGGTACTTGCAGGAACAGGCGGAATCCTTCATGTCAAGAAAGTATATTTAAATGGTCTGCAGTTCCGTGATCTCAAACTGGTATTTGACTGCGGACAGGTCATCGATTATACCTGCTCAAACTTTGAGACAGAAGAAGAGAACCGCGCGTATATCGAGGACAATATCCTGTTCCATCACGCCAAGATCCCGATGGGTGAATTTGCGATCGGTACCAACACGACAGCCTATGTCACTGCTGAGAAATACGGTATCGCAGACAAACTTCCGATCCTGATCGCAGAAAAGATGGGACCGCATTTTGCAGTGGGCGACACCTGCTACAGCTGGGCAGAAGATACTCCGGTATTTAACCCGGACGGAAGAGAGATCATTGCCCGCGACAACGAGATCTCCGCACTGCGTAAAGAAGATATCAGCATGGCATATTATGGCTGCCACACCGATATTACCATTCCATATGAGGAACTTGGAAATATCAGTGTGATCGACGAAGAGGGCGAAAGCACTCCGATCATCGAGAACGGACGCTTTGTACTTCCTGGTACAGAAGAACTCAACAAACCTTTTGAAGAGTAAACTTCATATACAAAAAGAGTTTGCGTATCTAAATATTTCTTTTCCGGAATTATGTTGACACAAATTTAGAATCTTAGTAGAATCAACCTGGGATAGAAAAAAAGGAGGCCACCAATGAAAAAAGTTGGAATTGTAATGGGAAGCGACTCAGATATGCCGGTTATGAGCAAAGCGGCAGCAATTCTTGACAAGCTGGGCGTTGAGTACGAAATGAAGATCATCTCTGCACACAGAGAACCGGACGTGTTCTTTGAATATGCAAGAAGTGCAGAAGAAAGAGGATTCAAAGTAATTATTGCAGGTGCAGGAATGGCAGCACATCTTCCGGGAATGTGTGCAGCGATCTTCCCGATGCCTGTGATCGGTATTCCAATGCATACCACTTCTCTGGGAGGACGTGATTCACTGTATTCTATCGTACAGATGCCATCCGGAATCCCGGTTGCAACAGTTGCAATCAACGGAGGGGCAAATGCAGGACTGCTGGCAGCCAAGATACTGGCTACTTCAGATCCGGAACTTCTTGAGAAACTGAAAGCATACAGCCAGGAACTGAAGGAACAGGTAGAAGCAAAGGATGCCCGCCTTCAGGAAGTTGGATATCAGGCTTATTAAATATACGGCCATGAAAACCAAGTGGCATAATATTAAAATCTTAAGAAAGGAAAAGCTATTTTAGATGAAGACCTATAACAATAGGTGTGTACCGATGGCTTGTCGGGAATTTACGACTGTGGAGTGTACAGGAACTTGTAAGTAGTGAATTATTTGATAATCACAAAAGCATACACGGTGAAGCAGTAACTACAAATCGTGAGATTGTAGCTATTCATCTAAACATATACTTGTTGGTATATGTTTTAGCAGCAGGAACTATGGATTACAAGAACGCAGGTGTTGATATCGAAGCAGGCTACAAGTCAGTTGAACTGATGAAGAAACATATCGCAAAAACCATGAGACCGGAGGTGCTGGGAGGAATCGGCGGATTTTCCGGAGCTTTTTCCATGAGCGCATTTAAGAACATGGAGGAACCTACACTGGTATCCGGTACAGACGGATGTGGAACCAAGGTAAAACTTGCCATGATTATGGACAAACATGATACGATAGGAATCGATGCAGTTGCCATGTGTGTAAATGACATTGCATGTGCAGGCGCAGAACCGCTGTTTTTCCTGGATTACATCGCATGCGGCAAGAACTATCCGGAGAAGATCGCTGAGATCGTAAGCGGTGTGGCAGAGGGCTGTGTACAGTCTGGTGCAGCACTGATCGGTGGAGAGACAGCAGAGCATCCTGGACTTATGCCGGAAGATGAGTACGATCTTGCCGGATTTGCAGTAGGTGTGATCGACAAGAAGGATCTTCTCACAGGAGAAGAACTGAATCCTGGAGATGTGCTGATCGGTATGGCTTCTACCGGTGTCCACAGCAACGGATTCTCTCTTGTCCGCAAAGTATTCGAGATGACAAGAGAATCCCTTGACACTTACTATGATGAACTGGGAACAACACTTGGCGAAGCACTGATCGCTCCGACCAGGATTTACGTGAAAGCACTCAAGAGCATCCGCGATGCAGGCGTGAGAATCCATGCATGCAGCCATATCACAGGCGGCGGCTTCTACGAAAATATTCCGCGTATGCTCAAAGAAGGTACACATGCAGTTGTAGAGAAGGACAGCTATCCGGTTCTTCCAATTTTTAAACTTCTTGCAAAAAAAGGTAACATCGAAGAGAAAATGATGTATAATACATTTAACATGGGTCTTGGAATGGTCCTCGCAGTAGCTCCTGAGGATGTAGACAAGACGATGGAAGCAATCCGCAAAGAAGGAGATACTCCTTACGTAGTAGGCCGCATTGAGGCTGGCGAAAAGGGAGTGACCTTATGTTAAAACTGGGTGTTCTGGTATCCGGAGGCGGTACAAACCTCCAGGCGATCATGGACGCGATTGATGCAGGTGTGATCACCAATGCAGAGGTTGGTCTCGTGATCAGCAACAACAAGGGTGCGTATGCCCTCAAGAGAGCAGAGAACAAGGGAATCCCTGCCAGATGCATTTCTCCGAAGGACTATGCAGACAGAGAAGAATTTCATAAGGCACTTCTGGCAGAGCTTCAGGAGAACCAGGTAGATCTTGTTGTGCTTGCCGGATTTCTGGTGGCAGTGCCGCCGATGATCGTGGAAGCATATCCAAATCGGATCATCAATATCCATCCGTCACTGATCCCGTCTTTTTGTGGAACAGGATATTATGGACTTCATGTCCATGAGGGAGTCCTTTCCAGAGGCGTCAAAGTGACCGGTGCGACGGTTCATTTTGTAGATACAGACACAGATACCGGTCCTATCATTCTTCAGAAGGCGGTAGAGGTGCACCAGGGAGATACCCCGGAAGTACTTCAGAGACGTGTCATGGAAGAAGCTGAATGGAAGATACTGCCGGCTGCGATCGATCTGATCGCCAATGGCAAAGTATCCGTACAGGACGGTAAGGTTATCATCGAAGAGAAATAATTGATTTTCTGCAGAGGAGCGAAAGATATGAAAGTATTAATTGTTGGAAGCGGCGGAAGAGAACATGCAATTGCCTGGAGTGTGGCCAAGAGCCCGAAGGTAGACAAGATCTACTGTGCACCGGGAAATGCAGGAATTTCTGAATATGCGGAGTGTGTAGACATCGGAGCAATGGAATTTGAGAAACTTGCTGATTTTGCAGAGAAGAATTCTGTTGATCTTACAATTATCGGAATGGATGACCCGCTGGTTGGCGGTGTTGTCGATGTGTTCGAGGCACGCGGACTCAAAGTGTTCGGACCTCGCAAGAACGCAGCGATTTTGGAGGGATCCAAGGCATTTTCCAAAGACCTCATGAAAAAATATGGAATTCCGACAGCGGGATACGAAAACTTTGACGATCCACAGAAAGCACTGGATTATTTACATACACAGGCCAAATTCCCGATCGTGCTCAAGGCAGACGGGCTTGCACTCGGCAAGGGTGTTCTGATCTGCAATACTCTGGAAGAAGCAGAAGCCGGAGTTAAGGAGATCATGGAGGACAAGAAGTTCGGCAGTGCAGGAAATACAATGGTCATCGAGGAATTTATGACAGGACGTGAAGTGTCTGTCCTTTCTTTCGTGGATGGCAAGACGATCCGTCCGATGACATCCGCACAGGATCATAAGCGTGCCAAAGACGGAGATCAGGGACTGAACACAGGCGGTATGGGTACTTTTTCACCGAGCCCGTTTTATACAGAGGAAGTGGATAAGTTCTGCAAGGAGCATATCTACCAGGCGACGGTTGATGCGATGGCAGCAGAGGGACGTCCATTTACAGGAATCATTTTCTTTGGACTGATGCTGACAGCTGATGGACCGAAGGTTCTGGAGTACAATGCCCGTTTTGGTGACCCGGAAGCACAGGTTGTTCTTCCGAGAATGAAGACAGACATCATCGAAGTGATGGAAGCCTGCGTAAATGGAACTCTGGATCAGGTAGATCTTGAGTTTGAGGATAATGCAGCTGTCTGTGTCGTTCTGGCAAGTGATGGATATCCGGTAAAATACGAAAAAGGAATTCCAATGCATGGATTTGAGAACTTCAAGGACAAAGAAGGCTATTACTGCTTCCATGCGGGAACCAAATTCAAGGATGGCGAGATCGTTACCAACGGCGGCCGTGTCCTTGGAGTCACTGCAACTGGAAAGGATCTTAAGGAAGCCCGTAAGAATGCTTACGAGGCAACAGACTGGATCCAGTTTGCAAATAAATATATGCGCCACGACATAGGAAAGGCTATTGACGAGGCCTGAAAGGACAAAATATGGGAACAAGTGAAGTAGAAACAATTAAGGAAATTCAGGGAAGGGAGAATATTTTTGTAGCGTACTCTCAGACTACGAAACTTCCTTATGTAACCTGTGGGGAAGAATCATTTAACGACCAGGCATGGTTTTTCACAGAGGAAGAAGCAATCAAAGAATTTGGCAAAAAGAAAGTAGAAGAAAAGATCCTTCTTATGGGAATGCGTTACGAAAAGAAAGACTTCCCTAAGATGTACGGTCTGTTATTCTCCATCGGTGTAAACACGATCATCTGGAACGATGGCGGAGAGCAGATGGAGATCGATCTTGAAAAGATCGTAAGAAAGCCGGATCTCAGCAAAGTAGAGCCGCAGAAGCGTCCGCTGATCAATCCGACACTGCAGCTTTCAGGAATCTACTTTATGCAGGAACTTCGCCGTCCGGTACCTCAGGAAGAGCACAAGAACTTAAGAGCACTGGAAGAAGAAGTGATCGTAAACTTAAGAAAATCAGACTTTCTTGTTGCAATGCAGCGCAAGGGAGATGAGCCGGACAAGGTAAATATTCCTTACCTCAAGAACAAAGAAGGCAAGATCCTTCAGCCGGTATTTTCCGATGTTATGGAGTTTGAGAAATTCGCAAGAGGAAAGAAACTTCGTATTGCCAAAGTACCATTTGCAAAACTTCCAAATATCCTGATCGAGCAGGCAGAATCACTGGTTATCAACCCTATGGGATTCAATCTTGTTCTCAACAGAGACCAGCTCAAAAAAATAATTGGTTAAGAATATAAGCGTAAGAAACAGGCAGTCTTCGGGCTGTCTGTTTTTTATGTCTTTTCACGCGGGGATTAGACAGGATAAACTTTATAAAATTATACTTGCAAAATCCGGATTATGTGCTACCATATGTATAACATGATGTTATTATGAAAGATAAGGGGCTGAGGATTATGGTCATTGAAATAGACTTTAACAGTGATGAGGCTATTTATGTGCAGTTGATGAATCAGATCATCATGGGAATTGCCACATCCAGGCTTCAGGAGGGAGATCCGCTTCCTTCTGTGCGACAGCTTGCAGATACCATCGGCATCAATATGCATACTGTGAACAAGGCATATTCCCTGCTTCGGCAGGAAGGCTTTGTAACGATCGACCGCCGCCGTGGTGCGATCATTGCGATTGATGTGGACAAGATGAAGGCACTGGAAGAAATGAAACAGAATCTCATGGTAGCCCTCGCAAGAGGATACTGCAAAAATATTTCCAGAGCAGAAGTTCACGATCTGATCGATGAGATTTTTGACGAATATGGAATAGAATAGCATAAAAAGAGGAGGCAGGAATGCAGGAGAAATTTACCAGACAGGCAAAGGCAGCACTGAAACTTGCGGAAAGTGCAGCCCGGTCCTGGAAACATTCATATATTGGGACAGAACATATACTGGTAGGACTTCTTGATGAACAGGAAGGAACTGCAGGTAAGATTCTGGAAGAATTTGGCGTAGACAGGGAAAAACTGGAATCCCTGATCACGAAACTGATCGCACCATCCGGAGTGCTTGTAGCAGAAAAATCCGCCGGCTACAGTCCAAGAGCGCAGAAAGTCAGAGAACAGGCAGTCAAAGAAGCTGAGAAGCAGAATGAAGATCTGGCAGGAACAGAGCATCTGCTTCTGGCAATGCTCAAGGAGACAGACTGTGTAGGAACCAGACTTCTGTATACCATGGGTGTAAATATCCAGAAATTATACAGTGCAGTTCTCGCAGCAGCAGGGATTGATACAAACGCAATTCCGGAAGAATTACAGATGTCAAAGAACCAGAAGGGAAAACAGGGATCCACAACACTGACGCTGGATCAGTACAGCCGTGATCTGACGGCAATGGCAGCAGATGGGAACCTGGACCCGGTAGTAGGCAGGGACAAAGAGATTGCCCGCCTGATCCAGATATTAAGCCGAAGAACAAAAAACAACCCATGTCTGGTAGGCGAGCCAGGCGTTGGAAAGACTGCAATCGTAGAAGGGCTTGCACAGAGGATCATTTCCGGCATGGTTCCGGAGTCTGTCAAAAACAAGAGAGTCGTAGTCCTTGATCTGTCCGGAATGGTGGCAGGAAGCAAATATCGTGGAGAATTCGAGGAAAGAATCCGAAATGTGATCAATGAAGTACGCAGCAATCAGGGAATCCTTCTTTTTATTGATGAGTTGCATACGATCATTGGCGCGGGCGGTGCAGAGGGAGCACTGGATGCTTCCAACATTTTGAAACCATCTCTTTCCAGAGGCGAGATCCAGCTGATCGGAGCAACGACCCTGGAGGAATACAGGAAATACATTGAGAAGGATGCCGCTCTGGAGAGACGTTTCCAGCCAGTGACAGTAGAAGAACCGTCAGAGGAAGAAACCATCGAGATCCTTAAGGGACTGCGCCCGTATTATGAGAAGCATCACGGCGTGGCGATCGAGGACAGTGCACTTGAAGCAGCAGTAAAAATGTCCGAACGTTACATCAACGACCGTTTTCTGCCGGACAAGGCCATCGATATTATCGACGAGGCAGCTTCCAAAGTACGTCTCGGCGGCTGCCGCATGGCACCGGAAGTTGATGCTCTGGAACTGGAACTCCACGAGATCCAGAAAGATAAGGAAAAAGCTGTCAAACAGGCAGATCTTTCCCTGGCAAAAGAACTTCAGGCGCGCCAGCGTGAAATAGAAACAGAAATTTCCAAATATAAAGAAAAAGAAGAACGCAGAAACAAAAGAAAGAAAATATCTGTGACAGAGACATCCGTGGCAGACATCATTTCCGACTGGACCAAGATTCCGGTACAGCGTCTTACAGAGGGAGAAACGAAACGTCTTGCACGTCTTGAGAAAGAACTTCATAAACGTGTGATCGGTCAGGAAGAAGCAGTAAAGGCAGTTGCACAGGCAGTTAAACGAGGACGTGTCGGTCTCAAAGATCCAAACCGCCCGATCGGTTCCTTCCTTTTCCTTGGACCTACCGGTGTAGGTAAGACCGAACTTTCCAAAGCGTTGGCAGAGGCCGTATTTGGAAGTGAGCAGGCAATGATCCGTGTTGACATGTCTGAGTACATGGAGAAACACAGCGTATCCAAACTGATCGGATCACCTCCGGGATATGTAGGATACGATGAGGGCGGACAGCTCAGTGAAAAAGTACGCAGAAATCCATATAGTGTCCTTCTGTTTGATGAGATTGAAAAGGCTCATCCGGATGTGTTTAATATTCTTCTTCAGGTTCTGGATGATGGTCATATCACAGATGCACATGGACGAAAAGTGGATTTCAAGCAGACGATCATCATTATGACATCCAATGCCGGCGCGCAGGCGATCATTGAGCCGAAGAAGCTTGGCTTCCTTTCCAACAATGATGAGAAGCAGGATTATGAACGCATGAAATCCGGTGTTATGGAAGAAGTCCGCCGTCTGTTCAAACCGGAGTTTTTGAACCGTATTGACGAGATCATGGTATTCCATCCACTGAACAAGACACACATCAAAAAGATTGTAAACATCATGCTCAAAACACTGGAAAAACGCTGCAAAGAACAGCTTGATATCCAGCTTAAGATCACAGAATCTGTCAAGGATTTCCTTGCAGAAGCAGGTTTTGACAGCAAATATGGAGCCAGACCATTAAGAAGAGCTATCCAGACAAAACTGGAAGATCCGATGGCAAATGCACTTCTCGAAGGAACCATCAAAAGAGGCGATACCGTCCGGATCCAGCTTCATCAGAAAGAAATCCATTTTACTCCACTTTCAGAAGATGAGAAGAAACCAAAATCTAAAAAAGCTATAAAATCTTAAACAGGATACTGGTCAAAAAAAGTGGTCAATGTTATAATAAAAAAACACTAAGGAGCAATCCACAGGTGTCGAAAACACAACAGAAAAGTCTTAGGGAGGACATTGGTTATGGCAGTAGTAAAGGAACTGATCCGTACAGAAGAAAATCAGAGCATCAGCTTTGGCAATTATGAATTGCCACAGAAATCCAAGGTATCAGATTTCGCACATCAGGGAGATATGTACAAGGTAAAAACATTCAAAGAGATCACCAAACTCGAGAGAAATGGCATGTTTGTATATGAATCCGTACCGGGAACTGCTGTATTTTCTCTGAAACAGGACGGCTCCAGCATGAGCTTTGACGTAGAAGGAACTGAGGATGCACAGATCACCGTAGAGATGGAAGCAGATACAGAATATGATATCTCCATCGATGGCGCAGATGCAGGCAAAATGAAAACAAACCTTGGCGGTAAACTTTCTTTCAGTGCAGAACTGGGAGGCGACAAAGCCGTACATGTTGAGATCAAAAAATGCTAAAAAATAAAAAGACTGTTTATTTTTGTCAGGAATGCGGATATGAATCCTCCAAATGGATGGGACAGTGTCCGGGCTGTAAGGCATGGAATACTTTTGTAGAGGAGACTGTTTCTACGAAGAAATCTTCTTCATCTGGCAGCAGTTCCTTCCAGAATCCAGGGAAGCGTCCGGAACCAGTTCGTCTGAAGGACATTTCATTATCAGAGGATGAACGGCGGCTGACAAAGATTGGCGAGCTTGACAGAGTGCTCGGGGGCGGGATCGTCCCCGGCTCTCTTGTTTTAGTGGGTGGAGATCCGGGAATCGGAAAATCCACCCTTCTTTTACAGGTGTGCCGGAATCTTGCACTGTCAGGAAGCAATGTGCTGTATATTTCAGGAGAGGAATCCCTGCGCCAGATCAAACTCCGCGCAGAACGAATCGGAGAGTTTAATGAGAAGCTGCAGCTTCTGTGTGAGACAAATCTGGAAACGATCCGCGAAGTGATCGAGCGCAAGAAGCCGGATACCGTTGTGATCGATTCCATACAGACCATGTTTCATGAGGACATCAGCTCTGCGCCGGGAAGTGTTTCTCAGGTAAGAGAATCCACCAATATCCTGATGCAGATTGCCAAGGGACAGGGTGTATCGATCTTTATCGTAGGTCATGTGACCAAAGAAGGAAATGTGGCAGGTCCCCGTGTACTGGAGCATATGGTAGATACCGTGCTTTATTTTGAAGGAGACAGACATGCTTCCTATCGGATTCTGCGTGCAGTCAAGAACCGTTTTGGTTCTACCAATGAGATCGGTGTATTCGAAATGCGAAGCACAGGACTCGAGGAAGTCAAGAACCCGTCAGAATTTATGCTGAACGGAAAGCCCAGCGACACTTCCGGATCGATCGTAGCATGTTCTATGGAAGGAACACGGCCGATCCTGGTAGAAATCCAGGCACTCGTATGCCAGAGTAATTTCGGAATTCCGAGAAGAACGGCAGTAGGTACAGACTTTAACAGAGTAAACCTTCTGATGGCAGTCCTGGAGAAAAAAGTTGGCATCCATCTGGCAGCCTGCGATGCCTATGTCAATATTGCAGGTGGAATGAAGATGACAGAGCCGGCGATCGATCTTGGAATCTCACTGGCAGTTGTTTCAAGCTGTAAGGATATCGTCATACCGGATTCTGTGATCGCCTTTGGCGAAATAGGTCTGAGTGGAGAAGTGCGTGCTGTGAGCATGGCAGGACAGCGTGTTGCAGAAGCGAAGAAACTTGGCTTTGAAACAGTGATCCTGCCGGAAGTATGCAGGTCAGCTACAGAGAAGATCAAAGGGATCAAACTGGTATACGTTTCCTGGATCCAGGATGCGATCCGGTTTATCATGCAGAAATAAAGTTATTCTGAACGGAGTGAACAGGAACGAAATAAATACCAAGGGGGAAGAGATGAAGGCAGTTGTATTTGATATGGATGGAGTTATTTTTGACTCAGAGACGCTTGTATTCCGTATGTGGAAGATTGTGGCAGAGAAATACGGGGTCGCAGATATAGAGGAAACCTGCAGGGCATGCCTGGGGATTAATGCCACGGTAACTAAGGAAATTTTTCTCGAGCGTTATGGACAGGACTTTCCATATGACAAATACAAAAAAGAAATGTCAGATCTTTTCCACGCAAATGCAGCAGGAGGGAAGCTTCCGAAGAAACCGGGGCTCCAGGAACTCCTGGAATATCTCCGCAGAGAAAATATAAAGACAGCGGTAGCTTCCTCCACAAGAAGAGAACTTGTGACGAGAGAACTCAAGGAAGGTGGATTGCTTTCCTATTTTGATGAAATTGTATGTGGAGATATGGTGAAGCGTAGCAAGCCGGAGCCAGACATCTATCTGGAAGCCTGCAGACGCCTTCAGGAGCGGTCTGAGGACTGCTATGCGATCGAGGACTCCTATAATGGAATAAGATCCGCCAAAAGAGCCGGAATGCACCCGATCATGGTACCGGATCAGGCAGCTCCAACAGAAGAAATGGAGGAGCTGGCAGACTGTATCTTAACTTCTTTATATGAAGTTCAGCAGTATATTGATAAAAATAATAAAAAAATCGAAAAAAGGTGTTGACAGATTGGTTTTATAGTGGTATTCTAACTGAGCTGTCACGAAGAATTGTTTCTTCTGGATAAACAACTTAAACAATTTCAAAAGTTTTGAAAAATGTGGAAAAAGTTGTTGACAAGGAAATGAAGATGTGATAGAGTAGACGAGTCGCCTGAGAGCGATGCACAAACATCATAAAAGCTTCGAAAAGAAAACGAAAAAAGTACTTGACAAGCGCTGATGAATGTGATAATCTAGATGAGCTGTCGCAAGAGAGCAAAACAAAAGAACCTTGATAACTAAACAGTGAAACACATACGATTCTCGAAAATTCTTTAA
>OBAE01000205.1_pt1 | contig 56098 bp, 54 predicted proteins | sample 1517641 | NCBI WGS metagenome assembly OBAE01 (sample SAMN04571701, study PRJEB22368) | human gut metagenome | biome: human gut; material: stool | host: Homo sapiens | place: Luxembourg | collected 2012-08-30 | reverse complement strand
AGATCATTGCAACTGTGCTGGCCATGGTCATGGCTCTGGCACTGTGCACCACCGCTTTCGCGGATGCTCCCATTTCCAAGACGGAAACTATCCCCAACGAGCCTAACTATGTTAAGGTCGTTGACAACGCAGCTGATGACGGCATCACTGTGGCTCCCCACTATGCTAAGACTGGTGTTGATTTGAACACCGCTTATGATGTTTACGTCAAGTCTGGCAGCGACTATGTCCTGGCCACTGATTCTATGGCCGAGAAGTACAGAGCTGGCTACAAGACTCTGAATCTGGCTCCTTATGCTACCGCTGTTTCCGCTACTTGCGCTGACGCTGGTTATAAGGTTGCCCTGTATCAGGATAAGACCGGTTCATACTATGCCAAAAAGGCCGATGTTACCGCTTTCAATGATGCCAATCCCAACAACAAGATTGACCTGACTGGTACTACCGTTGTCTTTATCGGTGCTAAGTTCGAGAATGTCGAGGCGTTCTACACCATCACCGAGGCCGCTGTCAAGACCTCTGCTGGTCATATTCTGTACAAGACCTCCGAAGTTTGGGGTAAGAACGATGTTACCGTTTATGCTTGCGCTATCTGCGGCGGTAAGTATATTGTGAAGGATAGCAGCATCCACAGCGATGACGCTGTTGACTCCCTGGCCAAGATTTCCTATGGCCCCTTCACTCAGCCCGAGAAGGCCAGCGCCAAGGCTGTCCTGAATGGTAAGGGCATTGATGTCAACAAGGCTTTTACTCCTGATGACCCCACAGTTCTGTACACTGTGACCGCTGGTTCCAACGCCACTACCCCCAGCACCACCAAGCCCTCCCCCAAGACCTTTGACGCTGGTATCGCTATGTACGTCGGTATGGCTCTGACCTCCGTCGCCGGCTCCGCCGTCGTCATCGGCAAGAAAAAGGAGTTCTAATTAAACTCAAAAAAGAGAAAGGCCCGCTGGGCCTTTCTTTTTTTGCGCTTAATTATCCCTCCCGCTGCCGCGGGAGGAATAGTAAAAGCTGCTTTTCTGCGGGGTGCTTCTTTTTTTGCGCTTAATTATACCTCCCCCTGTCGCGGGAGGTATAGTAAATGCTGCTTTTCTGCGGGCCTTTCTTTTTTTGCCGCAATTTGTGGGGCGGGGACTGCCCCTTGACAAATCCAGCGGGATGGGTATAATAGTAAATAGAAGGGGACGCTGCGACAAGCGGTCAGCCCCAGAATTGGTAAATGATTTTAATGGGCTTTACAGCCCACAAAAACCGTCACCGGCCAGGGTGGCGGTTTTTGCTTTTCAGTCGTTGGACTCGTATCGAGATCGAATGACCCAGAATATGAATCGTAACCACGAAAAACATGTATGTCACCCCCTTTCGGGGCTGTGACTAACCGCCTGCCGTTTATTGCAGCGTCCTTGGCGTACATTATAAGCCGTCCGTCGGTTTTTGTCAAATCGTCACAGGGGGATATCAAGGCCGCCGTCCCCTACGAAATCGCAAGGGGCGCGTGCTTGCGGGCGGACAGTCGTCCGCCCCTGATTCCCTTTACACTCGTCCACAAAACCATTGTTCCCCGCCGCGTTATGTGGTACAATGAGCGGGACGACACTCTGAAAGGAGTTCCTGCCATGCTGGATATCTTTGAAATACTGGGTCCGGTGATGATCGGTCCCTCCAGCTCCCACACCGCCGGCGCCGCCAAGATCGGCGCCATGGCCCGCACACTGCTGGGTGCGCCGCCGGTCAAGGCCGCCATCCACCTCTACGGCTCCTTTGCCGAGACGGGCGCCGGCCACGGTACGGACCGTGCGCTGGTAGGCGGTCTGCTGGGCATGAAGCCGGACGATCCTCGCCTGCCGGACGCCTTTGCCGAGGCGGAAAAGGCCGGGTTGACCTACACCATCGACGAGATCAAGATGCGGGATGCTCACCCCAACACCGCCGTCATCGAGGCCAAGAGCGCCGACGGCAGGACACTGACCATGCAGGCATCGTCCATTGGCGGCGGCCGCATCATGGTGAACAAGCTGGATGGCATCGACGTAAACTTCAACGGTATGTTCAACACGCTGGTCATCCGCAATCAGGACGCCAGCGGCACCGTAGCGGCCATCACCAGCATACTAAGCCAGCTGCGCGTCAACGTAGCCAACATGAGTCTGTACCGCCACAAGCGTGGCGGCGACGCGCTGATGGTCATCGAGCTGGATCAGCACCTCAAGCCCAGCCAGGTGGCGTTTCTGTCCGAGCTGCCGGGCGTGCTGTCCATGACCTACTACGACAAGGAGGAGGATGACGATGGCTCTGGATTCGATGAAGGAAATATTTGACCGCATGGAGCAGGAGGGCAAGCCCTTCTGGGAGATCGTGCTGGAGACGGATATGGACGAGCGCCAGGTAACGCGCAACCAGTCCATGGCCAAAATGCTCATCACCTGGCAGGCCATGGCCGATGCGGCGGACAGCTACACCGGCCGGCGCAAGAGCGTCAGCGGCCTGGTGGGCGGCGACGGCATGAAAATGCGGCAGTACTGCCTGCGGGGCGAGGCCATGTCCGGCGGCTACGTCAGCGAGGTCATCGCCGAGGCGCTGTCCATGGCGGAGTCCAACGCCTGCATGTGCCGCATCGTAGCGGCGCCTACGGCGGGCGCCTGCGGCGTGCTGCCGGCTGTGCTGCTGCCCCTGTGCAGGTACGAGGAGCTGAGCCAGCACCAGCTGCTGGAGGCCCTGTATGTGGCCAGCGGTATCGGCGCGGTCATCGCCTACCGGGCGTGCATCGCCGGCGCTTCCGGCGGCTGTCAGGCGGAGATCGGCACGGCCTCCGCCATGGCGGCTGGGGCGCTGGTGGCCCTGCGGGGCGGCAGCGGCGAGCAGATCGGCCACGCGGTGGCCATGGCGCTGAAAAACCTGATGGGCCTGATCTGCGATCCCGTGGCGGGCCTGGTGGAGGTTCCCTGCGTCAAGCGCAACGTCATCGGCGCGGTGAACGCCGTCAGCGTGGCGGACATGGCCATGGCGGGCATCACCAGCCGCATTCCCGTGGACGAGGTCATCGACGCCATGGGCGAGGTGGGCCGCCGTATGCCCGTGGAATTCCGCGAGACGGCGCTGGGCGGTCTGGCCGTTACGCCCACCGGGCAGGCCATCACCGAGCGCATACGGAAATCGAAATAAGGAGGGACGCAAATGACGCTGGATTTTAACGCTGTCGATCCGACTGTTGTGCCGCATTTCAAGGGCGGCGCCGGCGAAGCCCACGTCCGCACCGCCGTTGCCGACGGCATGGGCCGTATCCTGACATTGACCCTGCCCACGGGGTCCTCTATCGGCCTGCATACCCACACTGGCAACTGTGAGATCATTCACGTGCTGTCCGGCTGCGGCGTATGCCACGACGATGGGATGGACGTACCCCTGACCGCCGGCATGACCCACTACTGTCCCGAGGGCCACACCCACGGCATTGATAACACCGGAGATGCGCCATTGGTGCTGCTGGGCATCTTGCCGGACAGCAAATAAATTGACCGATACCCCGGCTGTGCGAAAAGCGCAGCCGGGGTATTTAGCAGGCAAAACAAGGCTCCCGGGCAACAGATGATATCTGCCGCCCGGGAGCTCCCCTCCTGTCGCGCGGGGCCTGTACCTCGCGCCCCCTACGTTGTTTCATGGTAGCACTCTGAAATCTGGTTTTCAAGAAAATTGGCGATTTCTTAACGGCATCTTAACGGAACATTCACAGATGTACCCCCGCGCCCGGAGGCGCACCTTACAAAGCCGCCCTTTGGGCGGCTTTGGCGCGATTTGATAATCGCCCATTCGTCCAGCGCACCAACTCTTACCCTCGCACCGTATCAGCGCCAGCCTCCGCGCCGCCGGGGCGGCGAAGCTCCTTTTACGCACCAAAGCGAAGAAAACGCTTTCACCAAATAAATTGTAACCGAATTATGAACGGGATTTGGCCGCTATCAGCGTCAAAACAGTTTACATAATGACTTTTCGATTTTGACTGGAAAATTTTTCCAGCTAAGTTGTTGCATTTTTTGAAAATCTCGATTTGAATTGCATAAATGCTGCGTTACACAAGAATTACGCTTTGCAGGCGTTCAGATAAATTGCGTAAATTACTGGTAAATTATGGAAGAAATGGAAATTATTTCCATTTCCGGGCGATTTTTAACGGCGCGGCGGCGCTGTCTCAAAAATGGAAATAACTGGAAATAAAATCCGTAAAAATTTTTACAACATAATGATGTTTACGTTGTAAACACTGTCTCGGAGGATGAAGCCGAACCGGACACAAACAAATTTTTATGGAGGAAACAAACATGAAGAAGATCATTGCAACTGTGCTGGCCATGGTCATGGCTCTGGCACTGTGCACCACCGCGTTCGCTGCGGTGCAGACCTACGATTTCTACGACGCCAAGACTGGTGTCAGCACCGGTCTGCCTGCGGATGAAACCCTGACCTACACGAAGGCCGTCACGAAGGCTCCCAAGGCTGTTGCTTACTACACTTGCGACACGACCACGAATGCCAGTCTGCAGAATGCCAAGCTGATCGAGTGCGATGCTGCTGATGCCGACTATATCGTAAAATATCACGATAGTTCCAAGGTCGCTATGTATGTCAAGGCTGTTACCGATGTCACCTATGTTGGCGACGGCAAGGCTTACACCAACTTTGGCAAGACCTGCGGCCAGTTCAAGCTGGACAACACCAAGTATGACGAAGATACCAAGTTCTACACTGCCGTTGACAAAGATGACAACGTCATCCTGTTCGTCGAAGGTAGCGCGAAGAACCTGCTGGTCGATGGCAAGCTGGTTGCTGTTGACGAGTTGGGCAAGCTGTCCGAGAAGGTCGTGCAGCACGTTTGGGTTGTTGATCGCAATGCTATGACCGCCAAGTGCTCCACTTGCGGCGCTACTGCTAAGCTGTACAAGACCGTTGCTGAGTGCGGCACCAATGACTACGAGCAGGTTGCCGTGGGTCTGTACGCTGTCGTTGACACCAAGACCACTCCTTCCACCGACACCAACAAGTCCCCCAAGACCTTTGACGCTGGTATCGCTATGTACGTCGGTATGGCTCTGACCTCCGTCGCCGGCTCCGCTGTGGTCATCGGCAAGAAAAAGGAGTTCTAATTAAACTCAAAAAAAAGAAAGGCCCATTGGGCCTTTCTTTTTTTGCCTTTAATTATCCCACCCCCTGGCGGGGGTGGGGTGAATAAAGATTGCTTGCCCGCTGGGGCTTTCTTTTTTACGCTTGATTATCCCTGGCCTAACGGCCAGGGATAGATAATATCTCACCCCTGACGGGGTGAGATAAATATATAACCCTCCCGCTGCCGCGGGAGGGTTAGTAAATGCTGCTTTCCTACGGGACTTTTCTTTTTTTATGGCACCTCATCCGTCACGGCTAAAAACTTTTGCGAAAAAAGAGGATTTGAGGAAGTTTTTTGGTATAGTATATTGTCAGATTTATTTTGCACTGCGGTTCGGCGGGGGAAAGGAGGGCTTTTCGTGCATTTCAGCGACCAGTTTCTGGACGAAGTGGTGGCGCGGAACGACATCGCGGACGTGGTATCCGGCTACGTGACGCTGACGCGCAAGGGCGGCAACCTGTTCGGCCTGTGCCCCTTCCACAACGAGAAAACGCCCTCATTTTCCGTAGCGCCGGACAAGCAGATCTACCACTGCTTCGGCTGCAAAAAGGGCGGCGGCGTCATCAATTTTATTATGGAGATCGAGGGCCTGTCGTTCCCGGAGGCGGTGGAGTTCCTGGCCAAGCGGGCCAACATCCCGCTGCCGGCGGAGGACGAGGCCCGCAGCAACGCCGACCGGCTGCGGCGGCGGGTGCTGGAGCTGAACCGCGCGGCGGCGCGGTGGTACTACGACCAGCTGCAGCTTCCGCAGGGTGCGGCGGTGCAGGCGTATCTGGACAAGCGGCAGATACGGCGGGGTATCGCGGTGCGCTTCGGCATGGGCGCTTCGTTGGACCAGTGGGACGCGCTGCTCCGCGCCATGACAGACAAGGGCTTCACCAAGCAGGAGCTGCTGGCCTCCGGGCTGGTGGTCAACGGGAAAAACGGCGGGCTGTACGATAAGTTCCGCAACCGGCTGATGCTGCCGGTCATCGACGTGCGGGGCGACGTGGTGGGCTTCGGCAGCCGCGTGATCGACAAGTCGGAGCCGAAATACATGAACACCACCGAAACGGTGGCCTACAGTAAGCGCCGGGTGCTCTACGGCCTGAATCTGGCCAAAAAAACCAAGCGGCCCAACATGATCCTGTGCGAGGGCAACCTGGACGTGGTGACGCTGCATCAGGCGGGGTTCGACAACGCGGTGGCCTGCATGGGCACGGCGCTGACCCAGGAGCAGATACGTCTGCTGAGCCGTTTCACCAAGGAGCTGGTGCTGTGCTACGACAACGATGGCGCGGGCCAGATGGCCACGGACCGGGCGCTGGAGCTGCTGCAGAACAGCGAGTTCACCGTGAAGGTCCTGCGTCTGCCGCAGCGATTGGTGGATGGACATTATGTAAAGCAGGATGCCGACGACTTTATCAAATACCAGGGTAGGGCCGCCTTTGAGCAGCTGCTTTCCGGAAGTGCAAACGGCATTGAATTCACGATGTCTGAGATCGCGGCCAAGTATGACCTGAAGGACGACAAGGGCCGTATCGCCTACGCGGGGGAGATTGCCGAAACATTATGTAAACTAAATGACCCCGTGGAACGGGAGGTCTATACCACCCGGGCCGCCGAGACGGCATCCCTGCCGGTAGAGGCCATGCGGATGGAGGTCCAGCGGGCCGCCAAGCGGGTGCAGGCCAAGGCACGGAAGGCGCAGGAGCGTCAGGAGATGAACCCGATATCGGCCCTGCAGCCCGCGGACCGCAGCATCCGTTATCAGAATGTACGCAGCGCGCTGGCGGAGGAGGGCGTTATCCGTCTGCTGATGCAGGACGAGAGCCTGTTCCCGACGGAAATGCCGGTGCAGCCGGAGGAATTTTCCTCACCGCTGCTGGGCCGCATCTACGGCGAGCTGTGGCAGCGGCGGGGACACGCGAGCATGGCGGCGCTGGCCGCGGTGCTGACGCCGGAGGAGATGAACCACCTGACGGCGCTGCTGCAAAAACCGGAATCCGCAGCCAACGCGCCGCAGGCGCTGGCGGATTACATACGCATCATTCGGGAAGAACACACCAAGCGCACCGGCGGCACGGATCCGCTGGCGGCGGCGATGGAGACGTATAAAGATAAAAAAGGTTACGGAGGAAAGCGAACATGACCGAAGAAAAGTACACCGCGGAGCAGTTGGAGCAGATGGCGGACCAGCTTTTGCAGGAGGCCGCGCCGGCGCAGGACAAGCCCGCCAAGGGCGGCCTGGACGAAAAGACCATTGCGTCCCTGCCGGCGGCAGCGCTGCTGAACGGCAACGAGAAGCTGCGCGACCTGTTTACCAAGGGTAAGAAGAAGGGCAAGCTGGATGCCGGTGAGTTGTCCGACGTGCTGGACGAGCTGGACCTGGAGAGCGAGCAGATGGACTCCATCTACGATTCTCTGGAGCAGTTGGGCATCGAGGTAGGCAGCGAGGATTTCCTGGCCGACCTGCCCGATGAGGATGGCGAGCCCGCTATGGATGAGATCGCCGAGATCGAGGAGGAGGAGCTGGTCGACCCCAACACGCTGGTGGACAGCTTCAACATTGACGATCCCGTGCGTATGTACCTGAAGGAGATCGGCAAGGTGCCCCTGCTGACCGCCGATCAGGAGGTGGAGCTGGCCACCGTTATGTCCGCCGGTCGCGAGGCCGAGGCGCGTGTGGCGCAGGCCGAGGCGGACGGCGAGACCATCCCTGAGGCGGAGATGGCCGAGCTGAAAAAGCAGATCAAGGCCGGCGAGAAGGCCAAGCAGCAGCTGGCCGAGGCCAATCTGCGTCTGGTGGTGTCCATCGCCAAGCGCTATGTGGGCCGCGGTATGCTGTTCCTGGACCTGATCCAGGAGGGCAATCTGGGCCTGATCAAGGCCGTGGAGAAGTTCGACTACACCAAGGGCTATAAGTTCTCCACCTACGCCACCTGGTGGATCCGTCAGGCCATCACCCGCGCCATCGCCGATCAGGCGCGTACCATCCGCATCCCCGTCCACATGGTGGAGACCATCAACAAGGTCATCCGTGTGTCCCGCCAGCTGCTGCAGGAGCTGGGCCACGACCCCAGCCCCGAGGAGATCAGCGCCGAGATGAATATGCCCGTGGACAAGGTCCGCGAGATATTGAAGATCGCCCAGGAGCCCGTGTCGCTGGAGACGCCCATCGGCGAGGAGGAGGACAGCCATCTGGGCGACTTCATCCCCGACGAGGCCGCGTCCGAGCCCAGCGAGGCCGCCAGCTTCACACTGCTGAAGGAGCAGCTGGTGGACGTGCTGGGTACCCTGACGCCCCGGGAGGAGAAGGTGCTGAAGCTGCGCTTCGGTATCGAGGACGGCCGTACCCGCACGCTGGAAGAGGTAGGCAAGGAGTTCAACGTCACCCGTGAGCGTATCCGCCAGATCGAGGCCAAGGCCCTGCGTAAGCTGCGGCACCCCTCCCGCAGCAAGAAGCTCAAGGACTTTCTGAACTGAGGCGGACCATGAAGCGGGTAGTTCTGGCGCTGCTGGCGGTGCTGCTGCTGGCGCCGTCCCTGGTCTGGGGCGACGACAGCCGGCACTATGAATTCCGCCTTGCCGCCAACGGAGAGGCGACGTACCATGCCGCCGCCGGCGATACCGTAACGGTATCGCTTTCCCTGTGCCGGACCACCGGCACAGGGCCGATGTTCGCCATGCAGGACGAGATATGCTTCGATCCTGCCTTCTTCGCCTATCAGCCTGATGGCACCCTGCTCCGCGAGGGCGTCAAGACGACGCTGGTCACGCTGCGTGATGGCCGTCAGGCGGTCTACATGAATTACGTAGACTTTGGCGGCGGCGCGGACTGGGCGGATGAGACGGTCGTCGGCTCCTTTCAGCTGAAGGTCCTGGCCGACGGCGGTGCGTCCGCCATAACCGGCAGCCATTACCTGGTGTCCACCGAGGACGGCATGGGCTGCTATGCCGCCGCTGCCCGGGACGTCACGGTGGTGGTGTCAGAGCAGTGCCGCGTGACCTTCCAAAGTAACGGCGGCAGCGGCGTAGCGCCGGCGGAGGTGCTCCGTGGAACGCCCCTGACGCCGCCGCAGGCGCCCACCCGCTCGGGCTATCGCTTCACCGGCTGGTACAGTGACTACGACCTGACCCGCCCCTGGGATTTCAATGCGCCGGTCACGGCGGATATGACATTGTATGCCGCCTGGCAGCCTCTGTCGGCCGCCGCGCCCTCCGCCGGTCCGTGGGCATGGCTTATTGTTGGTGCTTCCATTTCGGCACTGACCGTTTTAGCCCTCCGCCGACGCAGTTAGATCGCAAAAAGGCAAAACAAAACCGCCCGTCCGGGCGGTTTTATTTTGCCCTGTGCGGGTCAGGGCCGTTCACCGACAGCGCACCCCGGCGCGCCGCCTGCAAAACAGGCGAAAAATTCGGCGTTTCAGGGGGAAGCCGTTGCAATACGGTATTAAGATGCTATAATAAGGCTGGTATGATAGGAACGGAGGTCTCAGCCATGATCGAGAAGGAAGCCTTTATCGCGGCACTGCTGCCGATCTGCGACACCGTATGTGAATATGACAGGACCCGGGGAAAGCTGCGGGTCCGGAAAACCGACCTGGCCAGTGGGCTGGAGGATAAATGGTACACCGTAGAGGAGCTGCGTGACATCTTTCGGGATAACGGCGGTGTGTCGGCGGAAAAAAGCGTGTGGATGCGCTATCTCAGCAGCGAAAACCTGCGGAGCTTTTTCTACGAAAAGGAGCGAAACGAGAGCTTTCGCCTGCGGTTCCGTCAGGGCGGTGTGGGCTGCCGGCAGTATGACGTCCGCATCGACCGGATCAACGACAAAGTGCTGGTCATCTCCGGGCGGGACACCCAGGAGCAGGAGATAGACGCGCTGACCGGCGCGCTGAGCCGCAACCATTACCAGCGGGATATGAGCAATGAGATATACCGCGGCGGTGTAGCGCTCATCGATATGGACGATCTGAAGCTGTATAACGACATAAATGGCCATCAGGTGGGCGACAACGCGCTGCGGGTGCTGGCGGATACCATCTATGAGGTAGTAGGCTGCAGCGGCTCGCTGGTGCGCTACGGCGGCGATGAGTTTTTGCTGCTGCTGCCGGGCGTGGAGCAGGCGGCCTTTGCCACCGTGCTGGGAGACATTCAGCGGCGGCTGCGGACAGTGAGCATACCGGGCTGCGAGGGCTGCCAGCATATCACCATCAGCGTGGGATGCGTCATGGCGCAGCAGGAGACGATCGCCCAGGCGGTACAGCGGGCGGACCGGCTGATGTACCGGGCCAAGCGAAGAAAGAACGCCGTGGTCACCGAGGATACCCCCACTGAGGAGGGGGAGGAGATCAAGCCGCATATTCTTGTAGTGGACGATGCAGCTATGAACCGCGCGATACTGCGGGAGATGCTGGCGGAGGCTTTCAACGTGCTGGAGGCGGAGGACGGCCGGCAGTGTATGGCGCAGCTGGAGACCTACGGCGCGGATATCTCACTGGTGCTGCTGGACATGGTCATGCCGGAGCTGGACGGCCTGCAGGTGCTGGAGGAGATGAATAAGCGGGGGTTTATCGAGGATATCCCGGTCATTATCATCACGGCGGACGGCTCAGAAGAAAAGGTGCGGCAGGCCTACGACATGGGCGTGGCGGACTACATAGAACGGCCCTTTGATATCCGTATCGTGCGGCAGCGGGTGATAAACACCGTGAAGCTGTACGCGCGGCAGCGGCGGCTGGCGGCGGTGATGACGCAGCAGCTGCGGCGGCAGGAGCACACGATTGGTATCGCGGCGGATATCCTGTCGCGGGTGATGGGCTACCACAACGGCGAGGGCGCGGACCATGGGCGGCACGTGGAGAAGATCACGCAGCGGCTGCTGCAGAGAATGCTGGAACGCACGGATAAATACGGCCTGACCCTGCAGGACTGCCGGCGGGCCGCCGCGGCGGCTATGTTCCACGACATTGGAAAGATAGGCGTGCCGGATGCCCTGCTGCGAAAGCCTGGCCCCCTGACGCCGGAGGAGTTTGACGAGATCAAGAAGCATACCCTGATCGGCGAGGAACTGATGCGGGGCATGAAGGAGATGGAAAGCGAGCCGTTGGTGGAGGCTGCGGCGGAGATCTGCCGCTGGCAACACGAACGGGTGGATGGCAGCGGCTATCCCGACGGGCTGAAGGGCGACGAGATACCGATGACCGTGCAGGCGGTGGGTCTGGTGGACGCCTATGACGCGCTGGTGAGCCAGCGGGTGTACAAGCCGGCGTATACCCATGCGGAGGCGTTGGCTATGATACGGCGCGGCGAGTGCGGCGCGTTCGATCCGCTGCTGGTGGACTGTCTGGAGGACATACAGGGCGCACTGTGCCGTGAGGTATACGGCATGAGAGGTAAGGAATGAGCAGGACAAAAAGATTGCTGGCGGTGCTGCTGGCGCTGTGCGGCGCGTTGCTGTGCGGCTGCGGACAGCGGGAGACGGAAACGGAAGAACTGCCGGTGCTGGTCATTGGCAGCGACAACTATGAGCCGTATTTCTATCTGGATGAGAATGGCGCCTATGCGGGTATCGACGTGGAGATCGCCACCGCCGCCTGCGAGAGATTGGGCTGGACGGCGAGCTTCCAAAAAATCAACTGGCAGGAGAAGGACGCCCTACTGGAGCGAGGCGACGTGGACTGCCTCTGGGGCAGCTTCTCCATGAACGGCAGAGAGGACCGCTACCGCTGGGCAGGGCCGTATATGTACAGCCGTCAGGTGGTCATCGTGCAGGCGTCCAGCGATATTTACGGTCTTGGCGACCTGAACGGCAAGCGCATCGCCGTGCAGACCTCCTCCAAGCCGGAGGAGCTGTTTCTGAAGCATCAGGTGCCCGGCGTGGAGCAGGTGGACAGCGTGTACTGCTTCGCCGACACGGTGGACGTGTTCGCCGCGCTGGACAAAAGCTACGTGGACGCCTGCGCCGGACACGAGACGGCGTACCTCACCTTCATCGCCGGGCGCGCCGGGGAATACCGGGTGCTGGAGCCGGGGCTGCTGTGGGCAGGTCTGGGCGCGGCGTTCTATAAGGACGACGGCAGCGGCAGAGCGGAGGCTCTGAACGAAATGCTGCACGAGCTGGTGGCGGACGGCACCGTGGCCGCCATTCTGGAGAGCTACGGCGTGGACGCACAGGCGGCTTTAGCGGGGTTGATCCATGGGCAATAAGTTTTCCAACAAATATATCTGGGTGCTCATGCTGGTGCTGGGCGTCTTTGTGATGGCGGTCACGGCTCTCATCGGCGGCAACAGCAGCATCCGCAACGCCCAGCAGACCGCCCAGCGGACGCTGCAATATCTGCAAAACCAGTGCATCAGCTACCGCGACATCGTCGCCGCCGACCGGCTAAAGAGCCTCGTGCGGCTGACGGAGCAGGCGCAGGAGGTGGCGGAGCGCGAGGGTATGGTGGGGCAGAACCGCTCCAACGAGGAGCTGGCGCGGTACGCCCAGCGTCAGCGCGTAACCTGCGTGCTGGTGCTGGACAAGGATCTGGAGATCGAGTTCAGCTCCGGTGCGGACATGGACTGGAGCGATTACTACACCAATGAGGCGATCCGCTCCATCATGGACTACCCGGAAAAGATCTTCGCCCGCCGCCTGACCCGTGACGGCGCGGTATACGACATAGCAGCCGTGGCGCGCGTCGAAAATCCCGGCGTCGTCTTCTGCGTCCGCCTCCAGTCGAACACGATCATCGCCTCCTACCGTGCGTCCATCGAGAGCCTGCTGGCGGGCTACGAGACGCTGCTCAATGACAAGGTCTACACCTACATCACCGACGGCGAGCGCGTGGTGGGCAGCAGCGCGGCGGAGCAGTGGAACCTGCCGGTGGACGAGGTGCCCCTCATCCGTGCGCTGGAGTCCTCCCCCTCCCCGGGCAGCAAGCTGACCCAGCTCCGCACGGACGGCACGTTCTTCGGTGCACGGGAGCGATACCAGCAGTACAGCCTGTATGTGTTCCTCCCCAATGAATACGTGTTCATCCTGGGCAAGAACATGGTGATCTCCGCCTTCGGCGTCTACGCGCTGGCGGCGGTCTTGGCGACGCTGCTGGTGCTCCGCACCACGCAGGAGCGCAAGCGTCGCGAGATGGACTACCAGCACCGTCTGGAGGAGGAGGTGCGCCGCGCCAGCGCGGCGGACCAGGCCAAGACGCACTTCCTTCGCAGCATGAGCCACGACATACGCACACCTATCAACATCATCATGGGTATGCTGGAGATCATCGGGCGGAACCCGGAGGATGTGACGCTGGTGCAGTCCTGCCGGGAGAAGGCGCAGACCGCGGCACGCTATCTGCTGGCGTTGGTAAACGACGTGCTGACGCTGAATCGCCCGAAGCAGGAGGCGCTGGGAAAGACCCCCTATTGTTTGACAAGCGAGCTGCACGAGATGCTGGGTATTTCGCACGCCCAGGCGGAGAGCGCAGGCGTTGCGCTGATGGTGATGGACCTGACGCTGGAGCATGAACGATTCACAGGCGACCCGCTGTATCTGCGGCAGATCTGCCAGAACATCATTGGCAACGCCATCAAATACAATCACCCCGGCGGATGGGTGCGCTGCAGCTTCCGCGAGTCCCGTTATGCGGACGGCGTGTGCCGGCTGGAATTTATATGCGAGGATAACGGCGCAGGTATGAGCGAGACGTTCCAGCGCCATATGTTCGAGGCGTTTGCCCAGGAAAACAGCGATAGGGGCAGCCTTTCCGGCGGCGTGGGCCTGGGCCTGGCCGTGGTGAAAAAGCTGGTGGACGAAAGAGGCGGTACCATTCAGGTGGACAGTGCACGCGGACAGGGAACGCGCTTCCGCGTGGTGCTGCCCATGATGCCCAGTGAGGCCGAACCGGAAGCCGCGCTTCCCGACGCGGCGGCCTCCATCGCCGGACGGCGCTTGCTGGTGGCGGAGGACAACGAACTGAACCGGGAGATCGCGGTGTACCTGCTGCAGGAGGCCGGCGCCATGGTGGACCAGGCCGCCGACGGCAAGGAGGCGGTGGAGATGTTCGCCGCGTCGGCGCCCGGTACCTACGACGCGGTGCTGATGGACGTGATGATGCCGGAGCTGGACGGCCTTTCCGCCACCCGCGCCATCCGCGGCATGGACAGGCCGGACGCGCAGCTGCCGATCATCGCCATGACCGCCAACCTGTTTGACGAGGACGTAGCGGCCTGTCTGGCAGCGGGCATGGACGCGCATATCCCCAAGCCGTTGGAGGCTGGGCAGATGATAAGAACGATCGCCGAGTGGCTGGAGAGGAAGAAACAATGAATTTAGAGAAGCTTTATCAAGAGATGGGCGGCGACATGGCGGACGCCGTGCGCCGGTTGGGCAGTATAGCTGCGGTGGAGCGTTTCCTGCGGATGTTCGCCGGAGACGACACCTTCGCCATGCTGGAGGCGGCCATGAGCGCCGGAGACGCCCGGCGGGCGTTCCGGGCGGCGCACACGCTGAAGGGCCTGGCGGCCAACCTGGGGCTGGTGCAGCTATGGCAGACAGCCTCAGCCCTGACGGAGGCCCTGCGCGGCAGCGATATGCAGCGCGCGTCGGCGCTGTATCCGGAGACGGCCGCGGCATACCGTGAGGCGTGCGCGGCGATCGGAGAGCTGGACACGGACGCATAGAAAACGCTAAGTTTTTGCCGAAAAAGACTTGACGAAACGGAACGAAAGTGATACACTACAAATATAATAATGTTCTGTTGGCAAATCGGCTGAAAGGCCGAGACGCAAAGCTACGGTGTCTAAACGGCATTTGACCGCATGATCGACCGGCTGCAAGTGGGATGCGCTTCAAAGGTGCATACATTGCAGCCGGTTTTTTATTTGCCCTGCCCGGCAGGGCCCATATTGCAGTACGGGTCGCGGAGGTCTAACCCCTACCTCGGCGGCATCGAAACCCCCATCTGTCACATGGCAGATGGGGGTTTCGGCGTTGCGGAAGCGGTGCTCACGGCAAAAAAACACCCCCGGCACTGCCGGGGGTGTTCGCTTATGCCTTGCGGCCGTAGAGCGCGGTCATGCGGTCGATCCTGACAGAGAGCGCATCGTTCAGTTCGCCGGGCAGCAGCCGCCAGGTCCAGTTGCCGCCCTGGGTGCCGGGGATGTTCATGCGGTTTCCCTCGCCCAGGCCCAGATAGTCCTGCATCTGCGCCACGAACAGCTCCGCCACGCTGGACATACCGCCGCGGATAATACCCCAGTGGAAGCCCTCCTGCTCAGTCAGCGCCAGGTATTCCACCGCGTGGGCCACATCCTCCGGCGCGGCCTCCTGCCGCCACAGTGCCAGGGGGCTGTTGTCGTGGGTGCCGGTATAGCAGATGCAGTGCGGCGTATAGGCGTGGGGCAGATACCCGCTGGAATCCCGGGAGTCAAAGGCGAATTCCAGCACCTTCATACCGGGCCAGCCGGACTCGCGGAGCAGCTGCGCCACCTCCGGGGTGGGGTAGCCCAGATCCTCGGCGATGAACTCCAGCTGCGGGAACCAGCCGTTGAGCCGTTCGATCAGGTCCATGCCGGGACCGGCGATCCAGCGGCCGTTTTTGGCGGTGGGCTGACCGTAGGGCACGGCCCAGTAGTTGGCAAAGCCGCGGAAGTGGTCGATGCGGATCACATCATACAGCTTGCCGGCGCCGTCGATCCGGCGGATCCACCAGCCGAAGCCGTCGTCACGCATGGCGTCCCAGTCGTAGAGGGGGTTGCCCCACAGCTGGCCGTCGGCGGTAAAGTAATCCGGCGGGACGCCGGCCACAGCCTTGGGCACCAGATCGTCGTCCAGCTGGAAGAACTGCGGCTCAGCCCAGACGTCGGCGGAGTCCATGGCCACGTAGATGGGCAGATCGCCGATGATGCGGATGCCCTGCTGGTGGACGTAGTCGCGCAGAGCGGTCCACTGCCTGAAAAACAGAAATTGCAGATAGGTGAAGAACTGCACATCCTCCCGCAGAAGTGTGCGGTACTTGTCCAGCACGGCCTCGTTCTTACGCAGGCGAAGGTCGTCGTCGGGCCACTCCGTCCATGCCTTCATGCCGAAGTGCCGCTTGCAGGCCATGTACAGGGCGTAGTCCGGCAGCCACCGCGCATTGTCCTGCGCAAAGGCCGCTACGGCCTCCGCGTCGCGCTCCCAGCCCCGTTTGTAGGCCTTGTGCAGCAGGGTAAAGCGGCTCTCGTAGATCTTTCCGTAGTCCACATGGCGCGGGTCGCTGCCCCAGTCGGGGGCGGCGCACTCGGCGTCCATCAGCAGTCCGTCAGCCGCCAGCATATCCGGGTCGATGTAGTAGGGGTTGCCGGCGTAGGCGGAAAAGCTCTGGTAGGGGGAGTCGCCATAGCTGGTGGGGCCCAGGGGGAGCATTTGCCAGTAGGACTGGCCGGCGTCTTTCAGGAAATCGGCGAAATCATAGGCCGCCTTGCCCAGGGTACCGATGCCATAGGGGGAGGGCAGGGAGGACACCGCCATTAAAATACCGCTGCTTCGTTTCATAACTCAACTTCTCTCTTGGATAGGATTTGACTTTCAGCCGGACGGTCCCGGCCAAAATATACGGGGGCGGGCGATCAGCCCGCCCCCGGCGTGTTGTAAGTTTAGCCCTTGACGGCGCCGGCAGCCACACCCTTGATGATGTGCTTCTGGCCGAGAACGTAGATGATGATGATGGGCAGGATGGTCAGGACGATGCAGGCCATCATGGGACCCATCTCCACGCGGCCGAAGCCGCCGCGGAAGTATTGGATCAGAATGGGAATGGTCATGTATTTTGTGCCGTCCAGCACCAGATACGGCAGCAGGTAGTCGTTCCACACCCACATGGTTTCCAGTATGCCGACGCTGACCAGCGTGGGCTTCAGCATGGGCATTACCACCAGAAAGAAGGTGCGGAGAGGGCCGCAGCCGTCGATCATGGCGGCCTCCTCGATCTCCAGCGGGATGGATTTCACGAAGCCGGTGAACATGAACACCGCCAGTCCTGCGCCGAAGCCAAGATAGATAATGCAGATGTTGAAGGGGGTGTTCAGCTTCGTTTTATCCGCCAGATTTGCCAGGGTGAACATGAGCATCTGGAAGGGCACCACCATGGAGAACACGAACAGGAAGTAGCAGAGCTTCGTGGCCCACGTCTTCACGCGGGTGATAAACCACGCGCACATGGAGCAGCAAACCAGGATCAGCACCACAGAGGTGACGGAGATAATAAAGCTGTTGAAGAAGGCGGCAAGAAAGCCCTTGGAATGGATTGCGTTGGCATAATTACCCAGCCCGGCAAAGCCCTCGGCGGGAGGCAGCTGAAAAGCGGTGTTGGTGGAAATGGCGGAGTCCTTTTTGAAGGAGTTGATGAGCACCACCACCACGGGGTAGACCCACGCAAGACTGAGGATCGTCAGGATCACCGTCCAGAGGGTGTTGATGGCTTGAGAGCGTTTTTTCATCACTGCTGTACCTCCTTAGAGCGGGTGAACTTCAGCTGCAGGCTGGAGATGGCGATGACCAGAATGCAGAACAGCACGGCTTTCGCCTGCCCGATTCCCTTCCACATGGGGCCGGAGCGGGCGTAGAACGTCTGGTAGATGTTCATTGCCAGCATTTCCGTAGAATGGGCGGGCTCACCGGCGGTAAGAGCAAGGTTCTGGTCGAACAGCTTAAAGGAGTTGGTCAGGGTCAGGAAAAGGCAGATCGTAATGCTGGGCATCAGATTGGGCAGCTTTACCCGCCAGAAGGCCTGCCACGGAGTGGCACCGTCGATATAGGCCGCCTCGATATAGTCATTGGGAATGGATTGCAGGCCGGCAATGTATATGATCATCATGTAGCCGATCTGCTGCCAGCACATCAGGATGATCAGACCCCAATAGCCGGAGGTGGAGTCCAGAGTCAGCAGCGGCTTGCCCATCAGACTCAGTATGCAGTTCAGAAGGATCTGCCAGATATAGCCCAGCACGATGCCGCCGATGAGGTTGGGCATGAAGAACACCGTGCGGAATGGGGTGGTGCCCTTGATGCCGCGTGTCAGCAGAAGGGCAATGCCCAGCGCGATAACGTTGATGAGCACGGTGGACACCACGGTGAAGGAAGCGGTAAAGCCGAAGGCGTGTGCGAATTGCTCGTCCTGAAACGCCTTGACATAGTTGCTCAGACCCACGAACGTGGTTTTGTTGATGGTGGTGAACTTGCACAGGGACAGATACAGACCCTGAATAAACGGGATCACAAAGCCGATGAGAAAGGCAGCCAGCGTAGGCAGCAGGAAAATGGGCCAGTATCTGCGGATGTTCTTTTGCATAAGCGTGTACCTCCATATCGGTTTTGTTGAATTATCCGGCTGCCTGCGCGTCCTGTAAGCCGGGGCGCACAGGCAGCCGCTGCGCAGGAGCGCAGGGGCTGTGCGGCGGTCGGGTGAGCCTGTTTCAGCCCACCCGACCGGAAAATCACGGTGTAAAAAGGGATCAGCCGTTCAGAGCGGCTTCCTTGGCCCAGCCGTCCACGAAGGCGGTCTTGACGGCCTCCCAGTCGCCGGTACCGGCGGCATAGGCGGTCAGAGCGGAGCCAACGTCGTTCTTCCACTGCTCAGAGGGCATGGTGGTGAAGTTCCAGGACACGGGGGTCTTGCCGGCAGCGGTCAGCTCCTTGTCCACCTTGACGAACAGGTTGGGGGACTCGGCGGCCTTCTTGAAGGGGATCACAAAGCCCATGTCGTTGGCCATGGCCTGAGTGCCCTTGTCGGAGGTGACGCACCAGTACATGAAGTCCAGCGTGGCCTGGATGTCCTCAGGAGCGGCGTCCTTGTTCACGCACCAGTAGTTCTCGGTGCCGGTGCACAGACCCTGATTGGCCTCATCGCCCACGCCGATGTAGATGGGGATCATGGTCATCTCGTCATCGGAGTACTTGGCGGACAGAGCGGAATACTCCCAGGAACCGTTCTGGAAGAACACGGCCTTGCCGTTCAGGAACTCGTTCTCGGAGTCGGTGCCGGTCTTGCCGGACAGATCAGCGGGAGCGCAGGTGCTGTTGTTGATGTACAGGTCAAAGATGGCCTTGTAGTTGTCCAGATAGGTGCCCTTGATGGCATCGGTGCTGTTGATGCCGTCAGCCTGATACTCAAAGTAGATGGGCAGGTTGGCCAGATGGGTCTTGAAGCGCCAGTCGGAGCTGCCGTCCATACCGGCGGAGGTGAAAGCGGCGAAGCCCAGCTCGTCCTTGCGGGCGGTGATGTCCTCGGCGACCTTCTTCAGATCATCAAAGCTCTGGATGTCCTCAACGGTGTAGCCGGCCTTCTCCAGCAGAGTCTTGTTGGTGATCAGACCATAGGACTCGATCACGTAGCCGATGCCGGCAACGGCGTCGCCATCCTTCAGGGCAAAGCTGTCGCTGGTCAGCTCGCCATAGATCTGAGAATCCTTCAGATCATAGCAGTAATCCTTCCAGTTGGCCAGACCCACGGGGCCGTTCACCTGGAACAGGGTGGGGGCGTCGGTCTTGGCGATCTCGGAGGTCAGCTTTTCCTCGTAGGTGCCGGAGGCGGCGGTCAGGACGGTGACGGGCACACCGGTTTCCTCGGTGTAGGCCTTGGCCAGATCCTGCCAGTCCTGATCCTGCTCAGGCTTGAAGTTCAGATAATAGACCTTGCCGGTGGCAGTGTCGCCGCCCTCGTTGGTGTCGTCCTTCTTCTCACCGCAGGCCACCAGAGACAGGGCCATCACGAGAGCAAGAAGCATTGCAAGAAACTTCTTCATGGTAATTACTCCTTTTTTGTTTTTATTTTCACATCACAAGGATGTAAAAAACAGATCATTAGGGTACAAAAAACAAATTATTGGGATGCAGGAAACGGATCCTTAGGATACACAAAATAGATCACAAAGATATACAAAAGTATCATCCGGGCGCGGCCACGCTGCGGCCCTGGCGCAGGGTGGTGGGAAGCAGCTCACAGGCGTGGGAGCCCTTGTGCCGCACCATGTCCAGCAAAATCTCGGCGCTGCGGCGGCCCATTTCCTCCATAGGCTGGCACAGGGTAGTCAGCGGCGGCTCAATATAGGCAGACAATTCTAACCCATCTATCGCTATAACGGAACAGTCCTCGGGGATACGCCTGCCGGCGTCCATCAAAGCCCGCATGGCACCAATGGCCATAGAGTCCGCGATGGCGAAAAGTGCTGTAAAATCAACGTTTTCGGCCATTTTTTCCTGCACGGCTCTGTAGGCGTCCTTCACGCCGAATCCGCCGGTGCATATCACCAGCTCCGGGTCCACGGGGATGCCGTGACTCTCCAGCGCCTGCACATAGCCCTCATAGCGCAGCTGGCTGATGGACTGATCGTTGGGACGGGAGATCAGCGCGGCGATGCGCCGGTGCCCATGGCGGTACAACTCCTCCACCGCCTGCTGTGCGGTGTCACCGTCGGCGATGGACACAGAGGAATACTCGCCCTCGATCAGCGTGCCATAGCGGTTGGAGTAGGAACAGCACACAAAGGGAACGTTCAGCATCGCCAGATCAGCGGGGGTGTAATCAAACCGACCGCCCAGGAACACGATTCCCTGCAGGCGCTTTTCGCGCTCCATGACCGCACCGCATTTGACCTCGTCGTCGCAAGTACCGATCTGCTGCATGACCATTGTAAAACCGGCATCGGTGATGGTGCGTTCAATGGCGCGGATAATGTCGGTGTAGAACGGATTGGACACACCGCGGACTACCAGACCCACAGCGTCGGACTTGGTGCGTACCAGATCGCGGGCACTGTTGTTGGGAATGTAGTTGCTGTTCTTGATAGCGGAAAGCACCTTACGCCGGACATCCTCACTGACATCCGGCCGGTCATTCAGCACACGGGAGACGGTACTGACGCTGACGCTGCACTGTTTGGCTATATCCTTGATCGTCATACCTGGGTGTGCCTCCTACTATACCAGATCGAAAGGAACGAAAATCGTCAGAGGAAAGCGAAAACATTACCGGTAACGTTTCCGTTCAGCATAGTTATCCTATCAGTGTTTGCCGCAATTGTCAATTGCTTCGCTGCATTTTTGCCGAAACGCACAGAAAAGGCGGTGGTTTTCTTGTGAAAATCACAAGAAAACCACCGCCCGATTGAACGGGCGGCGGCGAAGTATCGAATGTACGGCACAAAATGGCGGAATTACCGGCAAAGGAGGGCGCGGCGCGCCCTCCAGTCGGGCAGATAGGCTTCCACCTCGCGGTAGAAGGCGGGGGAGTGGTCGTGATGGCGAATGTGCGCCAGCTCATGGACCACCACGTATTCAATGGCGGCTTCGGGATAGGCCATCAGGTAGAGGGAGAAGCTGAGACAGTTTTTGCCGGAGCAGCTGCCGAAGCGGGTGCGGGCGGCGGTGATGGTGATACCGGCGGGCTGCACGCCCATGCGCTGGGCCCAGTGGGCCACCAGAGGCGGCAGTGTCTCTTTTGCCTGCTGCCGCCATGCATCCGTCTGTGCCGCAGACGGCTCCGGGTGGGCGGCCAGAAAGGCCTGCCGTGCTGCCAGATGTTTTTCCAGCCAGCCGCGGTGACTGTCCACAAAGCGGGCGATGTCCGCATCGGTGGCCCGCAGAGGTGCCCGGACCAGGGCGGTGCCCTGCCGGGTGACCTCCAGCGCCAGGGTGCGGCGGCGGGAACGTATCACGGTATAGTCGATCATTGGCCGTCCTCCGGGATGAAACGCGGGCCGCGGTAACCGTCGCGGTCCACGATCTCGGACCACATGGCGGCGGGGCGCACCCACAGACCGCCATTATCATACAGGGCACGGTAGACCACCAGTTCCTCCAGTGTTTCAGAGTGGCGGGCGGTGCCAATGACCTCATATTCATTACCCTTAAAGTGGCGGTAGCGGCCTGGTTTTATCGTTGGCATACTATATACTCTCCTGACAGGTAACAGTTGTGTTGACGATACGAATAGTATATACTATTGGCAGTGATTTGTAAATCGGAGGTGCAAAGATGAAAAACACCACACTGTGCTATATCGAGAACGAACGGGGCGAATACCTGATGCTGCATCGGGTGAAGAAGCAGAACGACCTGAACCACGACAAGTGGATCGGCGTGGGCGGCAAGTGCGAGGAGGGCGAGAGCCCGGAGGAGTGCGTTTGCCGCGAGACGCTGGAGGAGACGGGCCTGACCCTGACCGACTATCGGTACCGGGGCGTCATCACCTTTGTGTCGGATATCTGGGAGGGGGAATATATGCACCTGTTTACCGCCACCGGCTGGACGGGAACGCTGCGGGAGTGCAGCGAGGGCGTGCTGGAATGGCTGCACAAGGATGCGCTGGCGGCGCTGCCCCAATGGGAGGGGGACAAGCTGTTTCTGGCGCTGATCCACGAGCCGGACACGCCGTTTTTCTCCATGAAGCTGCAATACGTGGGCGATACACTGGTGTATGCGGCGCTGAACGGAGAGGAGCTGGCGATATGATACTGGTCAGTGCGTGTCTGCTGGGCTGCGCCTGCCGGTACGACGGGCAGAGCAAGCCCAACCCGCTGGCGCAGGAGCTGGCCCGGCGTGGACTGGCGGTGCCGGTGTGCCCGGAGCAGCTGGGCGGGCTGCCTACGCCCCGAAACCCCTCCGAGCGCCGGGGGGACCGGGTGGTGATGAACGATGGCCGTGACGTGACGGCGGAGTACCGCCGGGGTGCGGAGGAGACGCTGCGCCTGGCGCGGCTGTACGGCTGTACCGCCGCCGTGCTGAAGGAGCGAAGCCCCTCCTGCGGCTGCGGGCGCATCTATGACGGAACGTTCACCGGAACGCTGACGGACGGCGACGGCGTCACGGCGGCGCTGCTGAAGGAAAACGGCATAAAAGTGTACGGCGAGAGCGAATTGGAGAAGCTGCTGTGAGCCGTCCCCTCCCACTTTATTTTCCGCCAAAAGCGCACAAATTTTGAATTTACATTCGGCGGAAAAGCAGGTATAATATGACCAGCAGCGTTGATATGTGCGGCGACGGGAGCTCCCGTCATTCCGTGGGTACCCACGGAATGATGCCGCCTGTATGCTATGGGAGAATAAAAGGAGGAGTGTACAATGAAGAAGTGCGTAGTGGGTATATTTTTTGCGTTGGTGCTGTGTTTGGCGATGCTGCCCATGGCGGCGTTTGCGGAGGATACCGTCGGAGCTGCGCAGGGCAGCCGCACGGTTATTACTACGGTTGATGAACTGATGCAATTTGCGGCGGACGTAAACGCGGGTGCATACGACGGCAAGACCGATGCTGTAGTAAGCCTGGAATCCGATTTAGATTTGAGCGGTAAAACATGGACGTCGATTGGATGCGCCGACAACGACGCTAACGTTCCGCATTTTTTCAGCGGAAAATTTTACGGCAACGGACATACGATTTCTAATTTGGACTTTTCCGATGCCTATGGCATGATTGAATATGAATCATATGGCTTTTTCGGATATATTGAGAACGCCGAGATTTCCGGTCTTACTGTACAGGGCTCTGTAAATGCTACTGGTTCAAGGAAATACTCTGATTTTGGCTCCATTGTCGGTGCATCTATCAAGAGTACGATTCGTGATTGTGTATCTGATATATCATTCACTAACAGTGACAATTATCTCTACGGTTCTATTGGCCTATGTGGGTTTGCTATGGACTCCACCTTTGAGCACTGCCAAAGCAAAGGCAGCATTAGTGTCACTCGAACTGATAATGACGGTGCCAGTCTAAACGTTGGTGGTATTGTTGGTTATGCTGGTGGTACTTCTGAAATCCGCTACTGTTTCAACACAGCTGACATAGAGGTTCGCGCCAACAGCATCGGCGGTATTGCCGGCTCTCTGGGCAGTGGTAATCCGTCCATAACAAATTGCTATTCCATCGGCAAATTGACGGTTCTCGGCAAACCTTCTGGCGGTAATACGGGCGGCATTGTGGGCTACATCTGCGGTGATACCCCTATCAAGAACTGTTATTTTGCTGGTGAAATTGATTTGACCAAATATGGTGTCACCACACCGCCATATAACCGTCTCGGCGGACTTGTTGGTAAGGTTGAATCCAGCACACCTATTTTTGAAAACAACTACTATACCGCAACGAAAAATGTTGCTTCCTGTGGCACTTCCACTTTTGCCGCTGGCACCGCAGAATCCATTGATTCCATGAAAACCCAAGAATTTTACGACAAGCTCACCCGGAACGGCGGCGACTACCGCTTCAACCCGAACGGTACGCCGCTTCTGCCGGAGCACAAGTATCCGACAGTAGAGGAAACGCCGCGTTACTACTACAGCTCTGCGACTACCGCGAAGGACGAGGGCAAGACCGGCTCCCCCAAGACCATAGATGCGGGCGTGGGAATGTACGCCGTGAGTGCGGCGCTGTCTCTGACCGGGATGGTATATGTGAGTAAGAAGAAATCTTGAGAACGCAAAAAAGAAATCCCGAAAGGGATTTCTTTTTTGTCGGGGGACGAAGCACCACGCCAGCGTGAGCGCTGGCTCGCAATGACAGGGAAGGGACGTCGTACCCCAAGGGCATTTGTTCCGCTGCGCTCCACGGCAGGACGCCGGCCCCGAAGAAAGGACAGCGCCCCGGCGGGGCGCTGTCCTTCTATATGAGGGTGTTACCACTCCAGATTCTTTTCCGTCTCCTTGCTGAACACATGGGCCACGTTGCCGCCGAAGATCATGTTGACCTCGCTGCCCATGGGGAAGTGGGCGGCGTTGCCGTTGGTGGGGACGATGACCACCACGTCATGGCCGTGGGTGGAGATATGCAGATGCACAGAGGAGCCCATCAGCTCACTGACATCCACGGTACCCTTGACGCCGTCGGCGCAGAGCATGATGTGATCGGGGCGAACGCCCAGCGTCACGTCCTGTTCCGGTACATTTTTAGCGCTGAGCCGGGCCTGCTTATCCTCGGCCAGTTCCACGTTGATGCCGTCGATAGCCACGGCGTATTTGCCGTCGCTGTTCTTCACCAGCTTCGCGTCAAAGAGGTTCATCTGCGGTGTGCCGATGAAGCCCGCCACGAACAGATTGGCCGGGTGGTCAAAGACCTCCTGGGGCGTGCCGATCTGCTGGATGAAGCCATCCTTCATGATGACGATGCGGTCGCCCAGGGTCATGGCCTCGGTCTGGTCATGGGTGACGTAGATAAACGTGGTGTCGATGCGCTCCCGCAGCTTGATGATCTCGGCCCGCATCTGGTTGCGGAGCTTGGCGTCCAGGTTGGACAGGGGCTCGTCCATCAGGAACACGGCGGGGTCGCGGACAATGGCGCGGCCGATGGCCACCCGCTGGCGCTGGCCGCCGGACAGGGCCTTGGGCTTGCGGTCGAGGTACTGGGTGATGTCCAGAATTTCCGCCGCCTGACGGACCTTCTTATCGATCTCGTCCTTGGGGACCTTCTTCAGCTTCAGGGAGAAGGCCATGTTCTCATACACGGTCATGTGGGGGTACAGGGCGTAGTTCTGGAACACCATGGCGATGTCCCGGTCCTTGGGCTCCACGTCGTTCATCAGCTTGTCGCCGATCCACAGCTCGCCGGAGGTGATATCCTCCAAACCGGCGATCATACGCAGGGTGGTGGACTTGCCGCAGCCGGAGGGGCCCACCAGCACGATGAACTCCTTGTCGGCGATCTCCAGGCTGAACTGCTGGACGGCCACAACGCCCTCGTCGGTGATCTGAAGATTGCTCTTCTTCTCCTGGGGCTCCTCGCCCTTCTTGACCTTCTTTTTCTTCTCGGTGTTGGGGTAGACCTTCTTCAGGTCCTTCAGAATGACCTTTGCCATACGTCTTGACTGTAACCGTCCTGCCTCCGCAAAAGACGGCCTCGCACGGGCATTGCCCTCAGTGCCTTACGACAGGTCTCCACACTGCCGCACCGCCAGCCACAGCGGGTATTCCTCCTTATCTTTTGCCGTCCGGCGGCATGAAGTGGAGTGCCGCCTGACGGTGGGAATACGGTAAGTATAACCGAAAACGTTTCCAAGCGCAAGGGCTTTTTGTGATATATATGAAAAAATACTGCCTGCCGGGAAGAGCAGGCAGTATTTCTCACAAATCAACGATAACAGGCGTGTGGCCGGTGTGGGGCAGCAGCTTTTCCAGCACGTCGGCGGTCTTCAGCTTCAGTGTACTGGTGCAGATGCACGGGTGGCAGGAGAAAAAGGGCGCGTCATAGACCTCGCGGTCGATGAGCAGCCGGACACGGTGCTCCGTATCGTTGGCCAGGCCCAAAATGGTGGCGGAGCCCGGGTGGCAGCGCAGCAGCTCCCACAGGCTCTCCTCCGGAGCGAAGCTCAGGCGGGAGGAGCCGATCTGCGCGCTGAGGTCCTTGGTGTGGAAGGGCTTGTCCGGCGGCATACACAGCAGATAAAAGGTGGTTTTCTGCCGGTTGCACAGGAACAGATTTTTGCACACGGACACGTCCAGTGCGCGGCTGACCTCGGCGCACAGCTCCATGTTGAAGGCGGCGTCATGGCTGACGCGGTCGTATTCGATACCCAGCTTGTCCAGCAGGTCGAAGGCTGCGGCCTCCTGTGGCAGCAGCTGGCTCTCCGGACGGGTGTTATGGGATACGGGGGTGATGGTCACTGTGCGTCACCTCGTTTCAGCAGCAGCTCTCCGGCGCGGTAGATGTCGCCTGCGCCAACGGTGATGATCATATCGCCGGGCTGGGCCAGCTTTTCCAGCTCGTCCGCCGTCTGCTCCAGCGTGGCGCAGTAGACGGCGCCGGGGATGCGGGCGGCCAGGTCCCGGGAGGAGATGCCGATGTCGTTCTTTTCCCGGGCGGCGTAGATCTCCGCCAGCACTACGCGGTCCGGCAGGCGCAGTACCTCCACAAAGTCGTCGAACAGCGCGGCGGTACGGGTGTAGGTGTGGGGTTGGAAGGCCAGGATGAGCCGTTTGTGGGGCAGCGCCTGCGCGGCACTCAGCAGCGCCCGCACCTCGTCGGGATGATGGGCATAGTCGTCATAGACCTCCGCGCCGCGGAAGGTGCCCTTGTGCTCAAAGCGCCGTCCTGCGCCGGTGAAGGACGCCAGACCCGCCGTTACCGCCTCGCCGGGAAGGCCGAGAACATAGGCGGCACTGGCCGCCGCCAGGGCGTTGGAAATATTGTGGGCGCCGGGGACGTGCAGGGACACATGGGCGTAGGTCAGGCCGTTGATGACCACGTCGAAGTCGCCGTAGCCGTCAAAGAAGGAGACGTTGTCGGCATAGCAGTCGGCGCTGCGATCCCTGACACTGAAGGTGAACACCGGATGTGTCAGGCCCTTGACGGCCTCGCGGGCACCCTCGTCGTCAGCGTTGGCGATGATAAAGCCGCGCTCCGGCACCAGAGCGGCAAAGTCGTGGAAGGAGTGCTCGATATCGGCCAGGTCCTTGAAGAAGTCCAGATGATCGGCGTGGACGTTAAGGATCACCGCCACGGTGGGAAAGAAATTCAGAAAGGAGTTGCAGTACTCACAGCTCTCCAGAATGATGGTGTCGCCCCTGCCCACCCGATAGCCGGAGTGCAGCAGCGGCAGCGTGCCGCCGATCATCACCGTGGGGTCTGCCTGGGCCGCCATGAAGATGTGGGTGGCCATGGAGGTGGTGGTGGTCTTCCCGTGGGTGCCGGAGACGCACAGGGCGTTGCGATAGCCCTGCATGATGGCGCCCCAGGCCTGGGCGCGCTCATAGACCGGGATGCCCCGGGCCACGGCGCCGGCGATCTCGGGATTGCTGTCGTGAATGGCGGCGGTGCGGATGACCGCGTCGCAGTTTTTCAGGTTCTCCGCCGAGTGGCCGATGGCCACGGGGATCCCCACAGAGCGCAGGTGCTTCACCGTGTCGCTCTCGCTCATGTCCGAGCCCTGCACCGTCACGCCCATGCCCTGCAATACCTCCGCCAGCGCGCACATACTGACGCCGCCGATGCCGGCAAGGTGTACGCGCTTGCCGGGGTGGATATACTTGTGAAAGTCCTCAGTAGGATGAAACATATTTGCTGCCTCCTTGACAGGAACAGAAAAATTACTGTACTATTATAATACAACGACTCCGCCCATGCAACCGGCTTTTTTGCCGGTATTTGGCGGCGGAGGATGAAAAAACGTGAGGGGAGGCGAAGCCATGCTGCCGCAGGCGGTGCAATATGTGCTGGAACGGCTGGAGGATGCGGGCTTCGCCGCCTATGCCGTGGGCGGCTGCGTGCGGGACACGCTGCTGGGCCGCACACCGGGAGATTGGGACGTGACCACCGCCGCGCGGCCGGAGCAGGTGCTTGCACTGTTTGACGGTTATGCCATCCCAACCGGGCTGAAGCACGGGACGGTCACGGCCCGGGCGGGGGAGATGCACATTGAAGTGACCACCTTCCGGGCGGATGGGACGTATACGGACCACCGCCGGCCGGATCAGGTGTTTTTCTCCGACAGGCTGGAGGAGGATCTCTGCCGCCGTGACCTGACGGTGAATGCCATGGCGATGGACCTGCGCGGGCATATCACCGATCTGTATGGCGGGCGGGAGGATCTGGAGGCGGGTATCCTGCGGTGTGTGGGAGAGCCGGAACGACGCTTTGAGGAGGATGCGCTGCGTATCCTGCGGACGCTGCGGTTCGCCGCCGTACTGGGATTTTCGGTCGAGCCGCGGACCGATGCGGCGCTGCGGGTGAAGGCGCCGCTGCTGCGCTGTATCGCGCCGGAGCGTATCCTGACAGAGATGGATAAACTGCTGTGCGGCAGTTACGTGCTGCCGGTGCTGTTGAACTGGCCGGACGTGCTGGCGATGTTCCTGCCGGAGATCGCGCCCTGCGTGGGCTTCGATCAGCACAATCGCCATCATATCTACGACGTGTGGGGGCACAGCGCCCACGCAGTGGCCGCCGTCCCGGCGGAGGTGGTCCTGCGCTGGACTATGCTGCTCCATGATATCGGCAAGCCGGCGTGCTTTACCCGGGATGAACAGGGCGTGGGGCATTTTTATGGTCACCCGGCCATCTCGGCGGACCTGGCGGCGGATATCTGCCGCCGTCTGCGGATGGACAACCGCACGGCCGAGCGTATCGTGACACTGGTGCGCTGGCACGACCGGGATATTGCCCGGACGGAGAAGGCTATTGCCCGCGCCGTGTCGCAGCTGGGAGAGGAGACGTTTCGGCAGCTGCTGGAGGTGAAGCGGGCCGACAACGCCGCCCAAAGCCCGGAGGATCGCTGCCGTCTGGCGGATATACAGCAGGCGGAGGATCTTCTGAACACGCTGCTGGCGAAGCGGCAGTGCTTTTCACTGAAGGACCTGACGGTGAAGGGCGGCGACCTGATGGCGCTGGGGCTGCGGGGGCGAGAGGTCGGTGATGCGCTGCAGTATCTGCTGAACGCCGTGCTGGACGGAACGCCTAACGATAAAGAGACCCTGCTGAAGCTGGCGGCGGAGAGAAAATAGCCCCGCGGCGCTTTCTGCGGGAAGGAGGTATAAGCTTCGACTTCCCGGAGGCAAGACAGCAAAAGAGAAAGATACCAAAAGGTATCTTTCTCTTTTGGAACATCGCAACACTATAGATGCCACGGCCTTCGCCCACTCGCAAGCGTCCTGCCGATTATATTTTTACTCCATAGGAGATAGGTCTTCGCTATGAGCCTCCAGAGCTTCGATTCGGTGATCTTGAGTCAGGATCTCCATCTGGCTTATAGCGATGGCATTGAGTTTTGTCAGCCGTTCGGCCTGAGACATCCCCTCATTGATGAACACCGCATTCAGGTTCTCCAGATTGGACAGGCAGACCAGCTGAGAGACATTGGCGTAGTCACGGATATTCCCTTTCAGATCGGGATGGCTGTCCCGCCACTGCTTTGCAGTCATACCGAACAGGGCCATGTTCAACACATCGGCTTCACTGGCATACACCATGGAAATCTGCTTTGCGGAAAGCTCCGGCGGAATCAGGTTCTCCTTGATAGCATCTGTATGGATGCGGTAATTGATCTTGGCCAGATTTCGCTTGATGTCCCAGCCAAGCTGTTTCATTTCCTCGGCCTTGAGTCGTTCAAATTCTTTGATCAGATAGATTTTGAACTCAGGGCTGATCCACATGCCGAACTCAAAGGCAATGTCTTTGTAGGCATATGTACCGCCATATCTTCCGGCCTTTGCTCGCAGTCCAATTGCATGTGTCTTTTCAACCCACTCTTTGACGCTGAGTTTGTAGCTGTTCAAACCAGCCTGACTTCTAATTGCGGCGAATTCGCCATAATTAAAATCCGGGTTGTGGATCTGTTCCCATATCCCGAGGAATTCAACTGTGTTTCGGTTTCGCAGCCAGTCGGAGATGAAAAAGTCTCCGTCTTTCGCCCTGAGCATATCAGTCAGGGAGATATAATCCTTGTCGTCAATGGTGGTGACCGAAATTTCTGTCCCATGGACAATCAATTTATTATTCATTCAGAAATCACCTCCATGAATTGCTGATTGCAACTGGATATGGTGCAACAGCCCCCGGCAGCCTTCCTCCACATCCCGCCAGGTCGTGTCGAAATCGTCGGTGTACCACGGATCGGCCACCTCTCCGGGACGGTTGGTAAAGTCCACCAGCAGGTGCATCTTGTCGGCAAAATCGCCGCCGCAGATCCGGTACATACTCCGCAGGTTGGCTCGATCCATGCCAATCAGAAGGTCGTACTTCTCGTAATCGCTGTTCAGAAGTTGCCGGGCTCGTTTGCCGGAACAGTCGATGCCATGCTCGGACAGCTTGCGGCGAGCCGGCGGATACACCGGATTGCCGATCTCCTCGGTGCTGGTAGCCGCCGACTCGATTTGAATGCTCTGCTCCAGACCGGCTTTCTTCACCAGATCCTTCATGATAAACTCGGCCATCGGGCTTCTGCAAATATTGCCGTGGCAGAGAAAAAGTATCCTGATCATGCTCCGTACACTCCAACTCATTACTATCGCACTCAGTATAGCACGGAACCTCAGATTCGTCGAGTTGGATTTCCAGATGGGCGTCAGAATCGATTTTTCTCTGGAGTTCCACCTTTGACCAGCCAAAACGACCAGCGGCACGAAGATACCAGCGCCGCTCATCCGGCTCCATGTCTGCTTCCAAAATGACTACATTCTGGGTCCAACTGATCTCCATGGCCAGGGCCAGCAACTCGGGGGTGTCCTCATACATCCGATAGAACTCCCGCATCCGGCGAAGGTTGCGCGGGGAGAAGCCGGAAGCATCGGGGAAACGGCTGTGCAGGTGTTCGGCTGCGGCCACAGCCGCGCCTTTCTCCGGCCTGGAGCAGACGATGCGGCCCAGTTCGCAGCAGAGTTTCATCTGGGGCAGCTCAGCGTTCAGCGCGGCGTCCAGGGCTGCAAACATGGCGGAATAATCGATATTTTTGCGGATGTTCATGGCTTCTCCTTTCCGGCAGAACCTGCCTTATTTAGAAACAGGCCAAAGAGAAGCACAGGAGGCGCCTCCTGCGTTTCTCTTTGGCCTGTTCACACCACTTGTACCATCTGCTCCCAGAGCAGGACGAAGCGGTCGTCGATGATTTTGTTGTCGTGGTAATGTCCGAACAGCCAGTAGTGGAACTTGGCCCGTTCTTTGACTTCCTCCAGGAAGCCGGTCAGGTGGTCGTGAACATATCCACCGTTTCCCAGTATGTCCACGATGCTGTTTGGGGCGCAGTGTGTGATCACATAGTCCATCTCATAGTGAATGCTTTCCAAGCTGTGCCGAGCTTCCTCATACTCCGTCTTGCTGGGAAGTTCCTGCTTCCACCAGGATTGGTGGTTGACCCGGAAGCGACCCCCCATTCTGCGAAGGGCCCAGTATTGTTCTTCGTAATCGGGTGCTTTGGGGTTCAGAATACCGTCCTCGATATCATGGCTTCTGGCACCGCCCATGGTAAAGAAGGAGTATCCTTGCAGGTCAAAGACCTGCCCGCGCATCAGGTGGATCACATGAGGCCGGATTCGCTGAATCTTTCCGCCGTTCCATTCCTCTGTCGGGTATTTTCTCAGCAGGTCGAAGTTTTTATGGTTGCCGCTGATGAACAGCGTGGTAAAGGGCAGATCCTCCAGCCAGTCCAGATTCCGCTCCTCCTTCTTGCCCCCATCCCATACGCCACCAAAATCTCCGCAGATGATCATGTAGTCTTCCTTGGTCATTCCGGCCTGCTCGGGGAAGTGTTCGGGTGCGAACCGCTGGAAGTTGCCATGGGTATCGCCGGTTGCATAGATCATTTCGGTTCACCTTCTTTTGCTTATTATATCATATCCTGCTCCACCTGAACGCCGCCGCGGAGGAAGACCGTGATTTTCTCCGCTGAGTTGACCTTGACCGTATCCACCAGCTGCCGGATGAGAGCTTCATCCCATTCGCTGATGTGAGTGGACGCCTGAGCCATCGCGGCAGCCGCATCTTCAATGCGCCGTACAGCCTGAGCGTTGCTCTGACGCTGTTCTTCGATCAGGGCCCGCTTTTCTTTCAGTACGGCAGCCTCATTCATGACAGCTCTCAGCTGGGCGGTGCAGGCGGTGGCATCCTCAGCTCGGGCGGATTCTGCCACCAGCTCACGGGTCTGGTCGTTCAGCTCGTCCAGCCGCCTTTCAATATCGGCAAGACTCATGCTCTCGCCGGGAACCGGAGCCAGCTCCATTTCCATGGCGGAGGTGATTTGCCGGATCAGCGTACTCTTTTGACTCATGACGGAGTTGATTGCGGCGAGGATTGCCTTCTGGAGCGGTCCCTCGTCCAGCGTTGGTGAGTTGTGGCAGTACTTGGTGCCGTAGTCCAACCGGCTGACACAGCGCCACACGATGCGCTTCCTGCCTTGCTTGGACCAGGTGCAGCGGCGGTACAGGGTGCCGCATTCGCCGCAGACAAGGCGCTCCGACAAGGCGTATTTGCTGGCATAGGATGTCATCCCCGTGGGGGCATTCTTTTTGGAAGGGCTTTTCCCGGCACTGCGCCGCGCCATCTCTGCCTGTACCGCATCGAAGGTTTTGCGCTCCACGATGCCCTCATGATGATTTTGGACCAGATACATGGGGAGCTGCCCCGTGTTGCGGATAACCTTGCGGCTGATGCAGTCGCTGATGTAGGTCTTCTGGAGGAGGACATCTCCGCAATACTTCTCATTGGTTAGGATGCTTCGGATCGCCGTGATCGTCCATTGGGAGCCGCCGGTCACATTGGGGATCTGCTCCGCTTCCAGCCTGTCTTTGATCATCCGAAGGCTGGCTCCGCTCAAATACTGGTCATAGATCGAACGAACCACATCTGCTTGCTCCTGGATGATTTTCGGCTTGCCGTCCTCGCCTTTTTCATAGGCGTACAGCCGGTTATACTGTATGATTGTCTTTCCCTCGCGCATGGCCTGCCGCTTGCCCCAGCGGACATTGGCGCTGATGCTCTCGCTTTCTGCCTGAGCGAAGGCTCCAAGCATGGTGATGAGGATCTCACTGTCGGCTTCCAGTGTGTTGATGTTCTCCTTTTCGAAGATGACCGCAATGCCCAATTCCCGCAGGGCCCGGATGTAATTCAGGCAGTCCACCGTATTTCTGGCGAAGCGGGAGATGGATTTGGTCAGGACGATGTCGATCTTCTTCTGCTTGCACAGCCGGATCATCTTCAGGAATTCGGGCCGCTTCCGAGCCGATGTCCCTGTGATGCCCTCGTCTGCGAAGATCCCGGCCATGGTCCACTCCCGGTTGGTCATGATCTTGTCGGTGTAGTAGTTCTGCTGCGCCTCATAGCTGGTGAGCTGCTCCTCGTCATCAGTGGATACCCGGCAGTAGGCAGCCACGCGAAGCTGGCGCTGTACCACCTGCCGACTTGCGACCTCCGGCTTTGCGGGTATGGTAATGACTTTGGGCGGGCTTTCTCTCATACTGTTTCACTCCTTCCCGATTACTTGACCGTTTTTTAGCTGGATATTTAGGGTTCCATCGTTATGACAATGGATAGCGGATACTGAGCGTTGAAGCAGTTCTGCATCCAACGCAGTCATGGGCTGCCGCCCGGAAAACACTCTGCGCAGACGAACCGTTTCGTATTCGCGGGAGTCGACGGCGCTGTACTGAGCCGCAGCGATGGACAGGATCAACGCCTTTGCGGCATCCTCGTCGATTGGCTGACATTCCATCACCCTGTCCAGCTCACGCTGCAGGTTCAGCTCAGTAGATCGATCAGGCGGCGCTGTTGCCGGAAGCCGGAGCTGTTCCGGCGATATGATCAGGCCATTGAGCAGATCCAGCACCTGCCGCTCCATGCGCACTGTCGATGGCCGCCCGCTGAAGCGGCGGAGGAGCTTCTGCGTGTCCGTTTTGGGAGCTGCCGTCTGTTTTGCGCTTCGCTTTTCCAGTGCTTTCTCCAGGGCTTCTCGATCAATGACCGGCGGATAGCCGCGCTCTCCCGTATAGCGGTTGTCTTCCAGCATTCGGGCAACCATGTTTTTGTTCCATAGCTTTCCCTCGTCATAGGGAATTGACTGTTTCCGAAGCTCCTCTACCAAGGTGTTGTAGGTGGCACCCGCAAGGTATTGTTGGAAGATGTACTCTACCAGCTTTGATTCCTGCGGATGGAGGGCAATTTCGCCCATAACCACCCTATAGCCAAACGGCTGCTTCCGATTGCCCATCAGCGCACCGTCCTTTCTATGGTTTCAGCCAGCTCCAGCCCGTTTTTCAGGCGGAAGCGGATTCGCTCATTGCTTTCCACGATGATTGTTTCAACGAGCTCACCGAACAACTCTGCGTCAAAGTTATCAAGGAAGTCTGGGCCGTCATCCAGGATTTCCATCAGCTCTCTTGTTTGGGAGATGGTGTTGTCGCCATCGACGGCCAGAAGACGCTCCTTTTTCAGCTTTACAGCGCGGAGCTGCTCGGTCAACTCATTGCTCTGGGATATAAAAATGTCAGGATCAATGAGGCCTTGTTGTTTCAGTGTGGCCAACATTTGATTCTGACTGGTAAGATCGGATATTTGCTTGTTGAGTTCAATGACATCCAGGCTCCAGATCATCCGGCGGTTGCGGATGGCTTGGAGCGAGGTGATCATTCCCATGAGGATTGGTTCGCCATGGTGCTTGAGCTTATAGTATAGGCGGATGAAAGCATTTGTTATTTCATCTTCTGCAATTGGTGTAATGCTGCATTTGAGGCCATGTCTCTTTTTATCGTGTCCTATGCATACCCAGTATGTGATGCCGCGCACAACCTTGCGACGAAATAGTGACTGGCAGTCGCCGCATACTATCTTTTTCCGAAACGCATACGGACTGTTTTTCGTTAATGTAATCTTCTGAGCACGAGATTTCATCAAAGCATTTGCTTTCTCAAAATCTTCTTTTGACACGATTCCTTCGTGTGTTCCGTATGCGTAGTAAGAAACCTTCTGTCCTCGGTTCAGTCGGCATTTATATGGAAGCGTATCTGTTGAGAAGTATTTTTGCCACACAGAATCGCCAATGTACTTTTCATTCGAGATAATATATCGAATAGCAGTTGAATCCCAAGCGACTTCACCAGATTTACACGGGATGCCTTCTTCTCGCAGGTCAGACGCTATCCGCTCTGTACTTTTGCCGGAAAGATACTCTTTGAATATCCGTTGTACGATAACAGCTTGGTTCTCCACAATGCGTATGGAATGATCCTGTAGAGTATATCCGTATGGCAAGTTTGCGGGTATATATGTTCCGGCCTGCATTCGTTTTTGAATGCCCCACCTCATATTGCCGGAGATGGATTCGCTCTCGGCCTGGGCGAAGGATGCGAAGAGCGCAGTCATCATTTCGCCGGACATCGTCGCAGTATCGATGTTCTCTTTCTCGAAGTAGACGCCGACACCGAGTGATTTCAGCTCTCTGATGGTTTCCAGGCATTCCTTGGTATTGCGGGCAAAGCGGGAAATGGATTTTACCAGCACCCTGTCGATCAGCCCTCTGCGGCAATCTGCCAAGAGCCGCTGGAAGTCCTCACGCTTTTCAGCCGATGTCCCAGTGATACCCTCATCTGCGTATATGTCTACCATTCTCCAGTTTTCCTTGCTGGAGATTAGGTTGCTGTAGTGACGGTTCTGGGCAGCGAAGGAGTTGAGCTGGTCATCAGAGGCGGAGCTGACACGGGCGTATGCCGCAACCCGCAATTTGGCGTTTTGGGGCTTTTCGGTTGCCTCGATGGTGATGACCCGGTATTGCTTTTCTCGAAGTGCCATGCTGCCGTCGGTCATCAGCTTTTCCGCCATGTCAGTTCACCTCCTTTTTTGCAACACAAACAATACCACAACACCTTTGAAATAGCTATTGAAAAGAATGCGATTTCAGAAAGAAAGGATAATGTCCGCACCGGTCTGTGCGGCAATTCTGGCCAAAATTTTGCGGGCCTCTCTTTCTGTAGTTTTCTTCTGCTCTATCAGCGTGCGGAGCAGTTGGGCAATGCCACACAAATCGATATTTGTCATCTCGGTTCCTCGCTTTCGTGGATTTGTTTTGATAACAGAAATATGGGACCCAATCAGGGAGTTTGAGGAGAAAAGGAAGAGGAGTGTAGAGGGGGAAAGATGAAGAACTCAGAGGAACGGAGGTTGAGGAGAAGAAGAGGATGTACTGTGATCAGATCCCATATTTCTGCTATCAAAAGAAAAACAGAGGGCCGCTCCCAAAGGTCAGGTGAGCGAGTGTAGGCTCCGAGTCTGGAGCGGCCCTTTGTTTCTTGATGCTACTTAGTCGCCTGTATTCGACACTACTTCCCCAGGCAGGGCGGCAACTTGAACTGTGCTGGCGCACATCATGGGACTCTCACCCCTCCGAGGATCTCTCCGAGCCGCGTAAGCAGAAGTATCATTGTAGGCTGACGGGGTCATGGCGGGGACAGCTTGCCAAGGCTGCCTTGTCCTGAGTGGGTGTCGCTCTGCACCTTATTTGGCCGTCCTTTGATGCGGATCTGCTCCGCACAGGTGGTCTTCGCGCACTCGGTCTGACGCTCTCCCGATCAGCTAAGGTATTCAAGTTGCCGGATATGACCGCCTGGGGCGGTGTTTTTCAAGGTTCGCTGAGATGTTTTGATCTCACGAAGATTGTAACTCTGCGCGTATTCTTCCAACAGAAACAGAATGGAAAGTTTACCAACCCAAAATGGAAAGTTTTTAGAGGGATGCCTCCAATTCGGACAGCAGAGAGATGGCCATCCGCAGTCCGCGCTTCTGTTCCTCTGCAAAATCTCCTTTTCCCACCAGGAGATAATCCAGAGAAACATCAAAGAATGCTGCAAACTCTACAGCCAGCTCGACTGGGCCAGTTTGCTTTCCAGTTTCGATTTTTGCGATGTATGGAGTGCTGACATTCATCTTCTCTGCCAACTGCTCCTGTGTGAGCCCACGCTTTTTTCGCAAGCTCCTGATCCTTGAACCATAGTCCTCTCTATTAAAGTACATGGTTATTTACTCCGTCTTCTGAAATTTGGATGCGAACCAAATTTCGGAGCGGTGGGTCGCGGCAATGGAGCGACCGGACATACCGGACGCTGAGCAGAGGCCGCCATTTTTCGACAAACAAAAAATGCACCCACCGTGCGGTGAGTGCATACGAAGAGAAATATTTGCCGAGCTTTAGCGGTATATAGTGAGTAAGGACAAATGGTGTCGAATAAAAAAGAACCGCAACCCCTTGGAGGATTGCGGTATGTAATGTTGCTCTTTTTTCCCTGACCCCCGGCGGGTGTTCATTGCTCCCTATACGATTTCCTGCCATATTCTCCCCTTGCGGGGATAACAGACAAAAAGTGCGTTTCCCCTCACCGTTTCGATGGGGGTATTATAATAGGGAATTTTTAGGGGTTTCTTAGAAATCGCTTAGGTTTTAGGCAGTTTTGCTGAAATTTGAAGATTATCCGCTTTTTGTATTATTATATATTCATATTGGCTAAAAAGCACCAGCCAAAACTGTGCATTATATATGTGCAATTAGTCTGACAAGACTTTCTACATCTTATTTTTCTATTCTACCAAGGGTAAACTAAACTTGTCAACATATTTCTTGTGGTTGGAGGGTTGGCAAGTGGAATATGGAACGATTCGCATTAAGCTGGACGAGCTGTTGAAGGCATCCGGTCTTAGCAAGAACATGTTGAGCCATCGAGCTGAGATGCAGCGGACGCAGATCAACAATTATTGTAAAAACCAAATTACTCGTTTAGATATAGATGTCCTCGCAAGGCTTTGTACGGTGTTGAATTGTGGGATTGGCGATCTATTAGAATTTATACCACCAGAAAAGATAGAAAAATGAGGCTCGCAGGAGGAATTTCCTTTCCCCCTACGAGTCTCATTATGTATTTATTCCTTCAAAAGAGTTCTGCACTCTACATTTTCGGAAGTGCCAGCCGGCCCATGCTCCGCAGGCTGACGCCCAGGGTGGAGAGATTGTGCAGCGTGGCAGAGGTGGCGGGCGGCAGAACACCGGCCACACCAAGGGCAATCAGGGTGCCGTTGAAGCCGATAACGAAGCGGTAGTTGGAGTGGATGCGCGCCATCAGCGCCATGGCGATCCGGCGCAGCTCTACCAGTTCCCAGAGACTATCGGCAGCGATGGTGATGTCCGCGATCTCCCGGGCGATGGCGGCGCCGTCGCTGATGGCGATGCCCGCGTCCGCCTCGGACAAGGCCGGCGAGTCGTTGATGCCGTCGCCTACCATCAACACGGTGTGTCCCTCCCGGCGGAGCCGTGCCACATACTCCGCCTTGTCCGCCGGAAGGACTCCGGCGCGGAAGTCATCCACTCCCACCTGGGCGGCAATGGCTGCGGCGGTGCGGTAACTGTCTCCGGTGAGCATAACGGTGCTGGTAATCCCCAAAGTGCGGAGGGCAGAGAGGACTTCCTCCGCCTCCTCCCGCAGCGGGTCGGCGATGCAGATCACGGCGGCCAGCTGTCCGCCTACGGCCAGGTACAGGTGAGAATACTCCGGCGGCAGGGCGTCAAAGCGATCCTGTTCGCCCTCCGGAATGACGCAGCCCTCATCCTCAAAGACGAAGTGGGCGCTGCCGATGAGGACCCGCTCCCCATCTACGGTGCTGGCGATGCCGTGGGCCACCAAATATTCCACCTTGGAGTGGTACTCATCGTGACGCAGGCCCCGGCGCTTCGCCTCCTCCACCACGGCGTTGGCCATGGAATGTGGGAAGTGTTCCTCCAGGCAGGCGGCCAGCCGCAGCATTTCGGCTTCCTCCTTGGTGCCGAAAGATACCACCTGAGCCACCCGGGGGCAGGCGTGGGTCAGGGTGCCGGTCTTGTCAAAGACGATGGTATCGGCAGCCGCCACAGCCTCCAGGAATTTGCCGCCCTTGACGGTGATGTGGGCGCGTCCCGCCTCCCGCATGGCGGAGAGGACGGCCAGAGGCATGGCCAGCTTCAGCGCACAGGAGAAGTCCACCATCAGTACCGACAGAGCCCGTGTCACATTCCGAGTAAGGGCAAAACTCAGCAGGCTGCCGGCAAAGGTATAGGGCACCAGCTTGTCCGCCAGATTGGCGGCCTTGCTCTCAGCCTCCGACTTCATCTGCTCCGACTGCTCGATCATGTGGACGATCTGGTCATAGCGGCTCTGGCCGGAGGCTTGCTTCACTTCCAGCACACATTCGCCCTCCTCTACCACAGTGCCGGCATAGACCGCGCCGCCGGGGCGCTTGGGTACCGGGATGGACTCTCCGGTGAGGGACGCCTGATTGACGGTGACCTCCCCCTCCAGAACCAGACCATCCACGGGGATGATACCGCCGGCACGAACCACCACGGCGTCCCCCGGCTGGATCTGGGACACGGGGACCAGTACCTCGCCCTGGGCCGTGCGCAGCCAGACCCGATCCACATTTAAGGACATACACCGGGCCAGATCCGCCACGGATTTCTTTCGGGTCCACTCCTCCAGCAGCTCACCCACCTCCAGCAGGAACATGACGGTGCCGGCGGTATCAAAGTCGCCCCGGAACGCCGAGATGGAAATGGACAGGGCGTCCAGCAGCTCCACCTTGACGCGGCGGCGCAGCAGGCAGCGCAGTCCCCTTCGTACAAAGGGGATCATGTGCCAGAGTATGCGGGCAATCCGCAATGGAGGCGGTAGAAACAGGGTGCAGGCGGCCTTGCACACCACCTTTGCCACCAGCTTCTCCTCAAATTCCCGGTTCAGCGCCCGGCTGCTGTGGGCGGGAAGCGCGGTGGTCTGCTCCGCCTCCTGCCAAGAAAAATGCCGAATTTCGTTCAGCACGGTTTGGCGAGTCCCGTCGTAGTACAGGATGACGCAGCAGGTGCGCTCGTGGACGGTGACCTGCCGGCACCAGGACTTTCCCTGAATCCATGCCTCCAGCAGATCCGCCTGAGCGAGTGTCATCTGTTTTTGCCGCAGCCGGAACCGGATGCGCCCCCGGCTTTCGTGCAATATGGTTGCGTTCATAGGTTCCTCCTTCACGAAAAGAGGGAGCCGCTGGCGGCTCCCTCTGGGTCAATCAGGCTTCTTCGCTCTCCAGATTGGCAGCGGCGGCTTCCTCCGCTTCCTTCGCAGCCCGGTCCTCATTCAGCTCCTTGGCGGAGGCCAGAATGTCCGCGGCGTTTTCCTGCACCGTGGTCACAGTCCCCATGACCGAGTCCTTCATCCGCAGGCCGGCGGCCGTGACATGGACATAGGCTTTCTTGGCGTCCTTGCTGGACAGCAGCTTGATGCCAAAAGAACCAAACAACGCACCACCCGCAAAGCAGGCAAGTTTCGTATAAACGCTCATTGTGATCCTTCCTTTCCCTTATTTCCGTTTGTAGCCGGTGACCATGACCATAATCATGCAGATCACAGCGCCCCACGCCCAAAAACGATGCTGTTTCATCGCTGTCACTCCTTTGAATGCTTTGGAATGTCTGATTATTGTAGCAGAAAAGGTGGGTGTTTGTCGCTGTCAAAACGGACGCAGAGTTGCGGTTTCCGACATTTTTCTGTACTGGCCGGGAGTCATGCCATACTCCCGCTTGAACGCTGCGTTGAACTGGCTCATACCCTCATACCCCACAGCCTGCGCAATTTGCTGAATGGGCATCCGGGTGGTGCAGATCAGCTCCTGTGCCCGACGGAGGCGCTGTTGAACCAAAAAGCTGTGAATCGGCATGCCATAGGCGCGGCGGAAACCTTCTTTCAAGAAGGTCGGGGAAAGGGAAAACTGTTTGCAGAGGAACGCAATGGTGAGCTTATCAGACAGATGCGTCTGGATGTATACCTTGACTTCCAACAGACTGTGGGATACTGGGCAGCCTGAGCTGGAGAAAGATTCGTCCGATTCAGATACCTCGGTGCAGAGCAGATACAGCAGTTCCACCGACTTGAAAACAGAGTAGCGTTCCTGCTCCAGCTCGGACAGATAGCGAACCGTTTCAAAAAATGACTGCGTCCAAGGTGTGCCGCACAGGGCCATGCAGCCGTTCCTCGCCGTCATCTTCTCCTTGACGATCCTGGTGTCCAACCTCATCCCCAGGGTGGAGCAGACCGTCACAAGGCTTTCTTTTGCGGCTTTGGCGTCTACGGCGATCAAAATGCCGCCCAGATTTCCGCTATACTGACACGAGCGGAGAGCGGAGCTGTCGGAGAGGAGGAAAATGGCCGGAGCCTCCACCGTGTAGGAAGTCCCCTGTAATGGCCGGACGGCAAGGCGGCCGGTCAAACAGAACAGCACCTCAAACTGGAGCGGTGCGCCGCACACCGGGATGGGCCGCAAGGGCTCCTGCACCGGCTCAGGCAGGGAAAAGCGGCAGATCTGCACCCCCGGCATACCGTGGCTCCAGCGGCCCGTGCCGGAGCCCTGGCTCAATAAATATTCCTTCAGCATGATTTCTCACGACCTGTTTCTCTGAGTTCGAAATTGGTTTCGCCTATGCTGGCTGGGGATACAGAGAGAAGGCAGGAGACGAGATCCTCCTGCCTTCTGCGGTGTTTTTGTCAGGCCAGAGATGCGCCCAGCTCGCGGCAGGCTGCCAGAGCGTCATCGTCCGGAGCCTCGTTGCAGATCACGCTCTCACAGGCCAGATTGGCGCCGTCGTCGTTGCAGCGGGACTCCCAGCTGCGCATCCATTCGCCGTCCCCCCAGCCGTAGGAGCCGAACAGAGCGATGTTCTTCCCGCTCAGCCTGCCCTCACAGGCGGTGAACATAGGCTCGAACTCGCTCTCCTCCAGCTGCTCCGACCCCATGGAGGGGCAGCCGAAAGCGATGGCGGAATACTCGCCGACCTGCTCCGGTGAGAACTCTGCGGCGGTGATCACAGATACCTCGGCGCCCTTGCCTTTGGCGCCTTCGGCTACCGCCATGGCCATGGCCTCGGTGTTTCCCGTGCCGCTCCAATACACAACTGCAACTTTACTCATAAGACTTTAGCGACCTTTCTTTCTGGATTTGTTATGGTAGAAACATCAACCAGCTACGGTGAGCTGCTCGATGGATTTCCCTTGCTGCCACTGCCGGGAGTAGATCTTGCTGCACATCTCATATTTTTCAAAGATGTTTTTGGCGGTCTGCTCGTCGCCGTAGACCTTCCAGCAGCCCACGCACTTGTGATTGCACGCCCGATTGCAGATGAAGCCCAGGACATCCTCCGGCGGATAGCTCAAAAACAGGCCGATCTCATGGGGAAATTCCTCCTCGCTCCGGAGCCGGTGGATGAGGTGAACCACACAGCCATTGGGGTTTTCCGGCACATAGCCGTATTTCAGAAGCAAGGCTCTGGCGCGGTGATCGGTCAGATCGCTCTCCAGCGCATTGGGCCGGTAGGCGTAAATCAAAGCGCGGCCTTTGCAAACCCGGAGCGGCAGAACGCGGATGCCCTTGGGCACCAGTTTCTTGTTCAGCCGACATAAGTCTCTCGTCAGATCCTTCCGGCTGGGGCAGGCGCAGGAAAAGAGATTTCCCGTCTTGATCCCGGCCAGGGTGGGAGAACAATGGCGAATCAGCAGATCCTCTGACATAGCGTTTTCCTCACAAAATCATGTCCATTCGAAGACTGTACGGCGAAATAGAAAAACTGACAGTAAATGTGGTTAGCGATTGCTAACCTATGCGTTAAATATATAGCTACCGCTTTTGGTTAGCGGTAGCTAACTAACGCAATTATATACAGGACAAATTCGCTTGTCAAGAGGACGGATGGATTTTGTTGACAGAAAAAATGGCGCTTGTCGGACGCCTGTGTTATAATAAGCAAAACGCCCGTTTTTTTGGAGGTTCCTATGGCGATTCACGAGTCTGGCCAGATGTATCTGGAAACCATCTATATTCTTTCACAGAACAGCACCTTTGTTCGAGCTATCGATGTGGGAGAGCAGTTGGGCTTTACCAAGCCCAGCGTCAGCAGAGCCATGTCCATTCTGAAAAAGGACGGATATGTGAATGTGGATGCTGACGGAGCAATTACCCTGACGGAGACCGGGCTTGCCATTGCTAAGACGATGTACACCCGCCACACGGTGTTGAGCCAGATGCTGATGGAATTAGGCGTGGACGAAGAGACTGCGACCGAAGATGCCTGCCGGATCGAGCATGTGATCAGCGAAAAATCCTTTGCGGCGGTGCAGGCGCACTTGGAGCAGGTAACGAAAATGCGGGAAGATGCTCACGGGCAGTGAGCCTATGCAAATTTGGCCGACTTTGCTATCGAGCGGCAACGCGATAAGTGAATACCTGCCATTTGGCACGGAATATCAAATGAGGTGGAGCCTTGATATGGCCTCCACCTCATTTTTATGTGATCTGCGCTTTTAAATCAGGAGCGACCTGCTGTGTAAGTTCACCGCCAAGCGTACCTGCTCCATAGCTCCAAACGCTTACGGTAGCTCATCCTTATGTGTCTGCTGGCTTTTCAAAACCTTTCGGGCGGCTTTTTTGATTTTATGGCACACGCCAAGAATAGCGATGCAAAATAGCAGAGCCGCTAATCCATATCCAAACGACTGCGTTGCCGTGTTCATGTTCATGCCTCTTTTCTGGCCGCTGCTGCCAATGAACTCAACCGAACAATCCTCTTTTTTTGTACGGCTCCTTTTGGATTGTGCCGACCTCATACCCCGTGCTGCGAATGGCGTTCATAACAGCCTCTGTGTCCAGCTCTGTTTCAGAGAGGATCACGGTCTGGTTTTTGCTTCGGGAAGAAATCACCTTTTTGACCGGGCAGGCTTTGCGAACAGCGTCATTGACATGAGCCTCGCACATCCCGCACATCATTCCGTTGACTTCCACTGTGTACTTCCACATGATTTCTCATTCCTCCTTGACTTTTGGATCATCGAGCTGCGCGGACCGGACGGTGGTCTGCCGTGCCGCAGTCCGTTCATCCGGGATCTTCCTGGCCATCAGACAGCACAGCGGTGCCAACGAACTTCCGAGAAGCTGATGGCGAATGATGGAATAGCCGCGCTCGGACAGGTATGCCATCAGCTCCCCGGCAGTCCAGACATGATACACCCGAAAGCCTGACAGCTCCATGAACCAGAGCCGGAGTCTGGCGCTTCGGCTTTTGCCCCAGACAAAGGTGGGGGCGAACAGCCATCCCCCCGGCTTCAGAACCCGCCAGGCTTCCGCCAGAGCTTTTTCCGGGTGAGGCATGACATGGAGGGCGTTGGAGATCACGACCGCATCGAAGCTCTCCGGGCCGTAGGGCAGTTTGGTGGCGTCTTGGACGGAGAAATGGAGCCGAGACGAATGCACCTGCTTTTTGGCCTGACGGATCATTTCAGCTGAAAAGTCGGTTGCCTCCCAGCTCCGGACACATGGAGACAGTGGCACGGACAGCTGACCTGTTCCGCAGGCTAACTCCAGCACATCCATGTCCCGTTTCAGAAAAGGACGCATTGCTTTGCATATCTGCTGATAGGTTGCCTGAGAGCGGCGCATGAAACCGGAGTAATGCCGTGAAAACCGCTCCCAAAACTGCTTGTTGTCATCCATGGCAGAAGAGTCACCTCGACATAGGTTAGCTAACGCTAACCAAATCATACTCTTTATCATGGGAAATTGCAAGATGTTATGACCATGACTTTTTGCCGATAGGCTGCAAACATGCACAGCACGAGGCTATTTTGCGCTTCATGAATCTTTTCTTTCGCAGCAATAAGGCACCGCCACCGGATGTGTTTCGGTGGCGGCTCTCCTGTTCTTTTTCCGTTGTTGCTCAGTCGTCCTCCAACAGCTTGGAGGGCGGGATTTTCAGTACTTGGGCGATCTTAAACAAGGTTTCCAAGGATACACCTCGAATTGTACCGGTCCCTTCCACCTGACCGACGAAATTGACGCTTTTCCCGATTCTTTCAGCAAGAACCTCCTGTGTCAATCCCGCCTTTTTTCTGTAATAGGCGATTTTTAAGCCCAGAGTGATATATCGTTCCGGAAACTCTGTCTGCATCACTTCACCTCCCGACATTATGCTACCAACAGAACAGGTAAAATATAATTGAAACTAATTAGAGGATTATTTACTTCGAGTAAATGTTTATATATAATAAGGGGTGAAACATTTACTTAAGGGAGCTGTTGGTCAGAAAATGCCAACGAGAACGACATGGATCTATTTACCGTCAGTTTCTTTGGACATCGGATCGTTCCGGAATTTCGGGAAGCGGAAGAGCGTGTGGAGTCGTTGATCCACACATTGCTTTTGGAAAAGGAATATGTGGAGTTTCTGGTTGGCCGTAACGGAGACTTTGATCAGATTGTTTCCTCTGCCGTCAAGCGCCAACAGCGCCGTGTGCGGGATGACAATAGCGCCCTGATTTTGGCACTTCCGTATCCGACGGCAGAGCTACGGGACAATCTGGAGAACTTTGAAGCATATTATGATGAAATTGAACTGTGCAGCGCCGCCGCTGGCAGCCATCCGAAGGGTGCCATTCAGATTCGCAACCGACAGATGGTGGATCGAAGCGACCTTGTGGTATTCTATGTGGATCATTCCAGCGGCGGAGCATATCAAACTCTGCGCTACGCCCAGAGAAAGGACAAAGAGATTCTGAATCTTGCATATTTTCGGGAATTCAGAAGATCGTCCACCTGATTCTTGTGTGGGGTGTTTCATTGCAGCTGTGAGGGAAATTTATCGACCAGCAGGGAAATGACTTGACGGGTTAGCGATAGCTAACTATAATCAATCATAGGACACTACACTTTTTGAGGAGGGCCTGTGGAGAAGTACAAAATCGAGAAAGACTCCGTGTAGGAGATTCCTATACGGTTCTTGGTTGCGTCCGTCAGCCGCTGGCAAAGCTGGCCGACGGACCGATGCACCTGCAGATCGTCCGGATCGACTTTGCGGAATACATTCACGGTTAGATTGGAGGAGATTATGCCGATTGAACTATGGCAAGGGCTGCTGATCCCCTTTGCCGGGACGACGCTGGGTGCAGCCTGCGTCTTTTTTATGCGGAATAACTTGAGCGAACTGGTGCAGCGCGCTCTGACCGGCTTTGCGGCAGGGGTAATGGTGGCGGCTTCCGTCTGGAGTCTGCTGCTGCCCGCAATGGAGCAGGCTGTGGACATGGGGCGGTGGTCCTTTGTCCCCGCCGTTGTAGGTTTTTGGCTCGGCATCCTTTTCCTGCTGGGACTGGATCGGCTGATTCCGCATCTGCACCACGGCAGCGCGGAGGCCGAGGGCATCAAAAGCAGTCTTGGAAAGACGACCATGCTGACGCTGGCTGTGGCGCTGCACAACATCCCGGAAGGAATGGCGGTAGGGGCGGTCTATGCCGGGTGGCTCTACGGAGATAGCGGTATCACGCTGGCGGGGGCACTGGCTCTTTCTCTGGGAATTGCCATTCAGAACTTCCCGGAGGGCGCAATCATATCCATGCCCTTGAAAGCAGAGGGGTTCTCCAAATCCCGCTCCTTCCTGTATGGGATGCTGTCCGGCGCAGTGGAGCCAATAGGCGCCATCCTGACCATCCTACTGGCCGGAATTTTAGTCCCGGTGCTGCCCTATGCCCTGAGCTTTGCCGCCGGAGCGATGGTCTATGTGGTAGTAGAGGAATTGATCCCGGAGATGTCAGTGGGAAAGCACTCCAATGTGGGAACCATACTGTTTGCGGTCGGCTTTACCCTCATGATGACGCTGGATGTGGCGCTGGGCTGAGTCAGGTTGCTTGAAAGGAGGATTTCAAATGTCCCATTTTGGCGTTGTGGAGGACACATTGTTTGTCCCCATGCTGGGCAGGATCTATGCCAGCGAGTACTACCCGCAGATCCTGTACGATCCAAAGGCGCTGGAACTGAAAAAGAAACTGCCTTCCGGCCTACCGGAGCAGGACGGACAGAGCCAGTATACCCTGCTGGCCTCCGCCGCCAGGTCCGCCAATATGGACCGGTTCATCCGGGCGTTTCTGGAGCGCAGGCCGGACGGTGTGATTGTTCAGCTGGGCTGCGGTCTGGAGACGGCTTATTTCCGCTGCGACAATGGAAGGTCGCGCTGGTATGCCGTGGATCTGCCCCGTGTGGTGGAGTACCGGCGGGAGCTGCTGCCGGAGCCGGAGCGGGAGACCTATCTCGCCGGGGATGCCTTTGCTGAGGACTGGATCAGGCAGATCCGCGCCGATGTGCCGGATGCTCCTATTCTGGTCACCGCCGGAGGCCTGTTCCACTATTTTGAGGAAAGCAAGGTTGTGGGCCTTCTGCGGATGCTCACAGGGTTTGGAGAAATCGAAATCGTCTTTGACTCCGTGAGTAAAAGCGGCATGGCCATGATGCGAAAGAAATACATGAAACAGGTGGGCCACGGGGATGCTCAGATGTTTTTCTATGTGGATTCCGCATCGGTGCTGGCCGGGAAAATCGGCAGTGGGGTCAGGGTGCTGGCTGAGGAGCCTTATTACCGCCATATCCCCCGAACCGGATTGAAACTGTCCACCAAGATTAGCATGGCGGTTTCAGACCGGTTCTGCATGGTAAAACTGATAAGAATATCTTTATAATAGCAACAGCATACAAATAAAAATCTAAATGGAGCAATCTGCAACCGTATGGAGTGGTATGCCCCAATTGGAATATGATAAAATACCTCCTGCGAAATTCCGTTTCGCTTTTTTTAGCGCAAGCGGTTAGCCAAATCTAACTCAAATGGAGGTATGTAGAGAATGGAAGTAAAAAACAACAAACTACAAGCAAAAGACCTGATCAACGTCGGTATTTTTACCGCCATCTATTTTGTCATTTTCTTTGCGGGTATGATGCTGGGGTACATCCCTATTTTTATTCCGCTGCTCGGATTAGTTTGCCCCATCCTGTGCGGTATTCCCTTCATGCTGTACTTAACAAAGGTCAAGAAGTTCGGTATGGTGTCCCTGACCGGTATCATCCTTGGCCTGCTGAATGTTTTAATCGGGGCTGGCGTTCTGGTTCTGATTTTCGGCGTGGTATTTGGCATTCTTGGCGATCTGGTATTGAAGGCTGGGAATTACCAGAGCTGGAAATGCACCCTCCTGGGCAACGGTGTATTCTCCCTCTGGATTATGGGCTATGTGAGCCGTATGTTCCTCACCCGCGTCGAGTTCTTCACTTTCCTGGAAAGCAATTATGGAGCCGAATATACCGCCACACTTGCTTCTTACACCCCGAACTGGATGTTCCCCGTTCTTTTTGTTGTGACCTTCATCGGCGGAATACTGGGGGCGCTGCTTGGAAAAGCGGTGCTGAAAAAGCACTTTGAAAAAGCGGGGATTGCTTAAATGAGCGCCGCAGGAGAATTGAGGTTTGAACGAAACTCCCTGATCCCGATTGACCCGAGAACCAAGATATTCCTGACGGTCACAGTCAGCACGATTACGATGGCAGGTGGTACGGGCGGAATGATGGACATCATCCGCCCGTGCTTGGTTGCCCTGCCAGTCCTCCTTCTGCTACTGTCGCAGCGGTGGAAAGCCGCGGCAAGATTTTCAATTACATACGCAGTCCTCTACGGCCTGGAGCTGACAGTTATCCCCATGCTCACGGGTATGTGGAATTTTATCCTGAATGCGGCCAGCGGGATTTATACGCACATGCTCCCCGGTTTTGTGATGGGATACTACCTCATCAGCACAACAACTGTCAGTGAATTTGTAGCGGCCATGGAGCGGATGCACGTCCCACAGAAAATAGTAATCCCTGTATCTGTGGTTTTCCGCTTTTTCCCTACCGTCCGGGAGGAGTATGCGGCCATCCGTGACGCCATGAAAATGCGAGGGATTACAACGCTCTGCAGTCCCATGAAGATGCTGGAGTACCGCATCGTTCCCCTCATGATGTCGGTCGCAAAAATAGGGGAGGAATTGTCGGCGGCCGCTTTGACAAGAGGGCTGGGCGCTCCCCAGAAGCGCACGAATATTTGTGAAATTGGGTTTGGGCTGCTGGATGTCCTGTGTGCCATTGTTTCAATCTTCGGATGGGCAGGATTTTTCTTGAAGTAAGGGGAGGACTATTGTGATCCAGTTGAAGAACATCAATTTTTGCTACGCAGGTGGAGAAAACGCAGGCCGACTGGAACAAATCAATCTTGAAATTCCTGATGGGCAGGTAGTTCTCCTGTGTGGGCGGTCCGGTTGCGGAAAAACCACTCTGACCCGCCTGGTAAATGGACTGATCCCCAATTACTATGAGGGGGAACTGACAGGAGAAGTTTTATTGGATGGCAAAAACATCAGCCGGCTTCCGCTCTATGAAACAGCCAAGTATGTGGGCAGCGTTTTTCAAAATCCTCGGACGCAGTTTTTCACAGTGGACTCCACCAGCGAACTGGCCTTTGGGTGTGAGAACCAGGGATTACCCGAAAGCGAGATTACCCATCGGGTTAAGTCCACCGCCGTACAGTTTGACATGGAAGATCTCCTGGGGAAAAATATTTTTCGCCTGTCAGGCGGAGAAAAACAAAAAATTGCCTGCGCTTCTATTTCTGTCAGCGATCCGCCTATTATCGTTTTAGACGAGCCATCCTCTAATCTGGATCAATCAGCCACAGAGGATTTACGCCGTATGATACGCATTTGGAAACAGCAGGGCAAGACCATCCTGATTGCGGAGCATCGGCTCTATTACCTCAAAGAACTGATAGACAGGGTCCTCTATCTGAACGATGGAAGAATTGAGAAAGACTATACGGCACAGGAGGCATTGAACTTGTCCCCAGGACAACAGATCAACATGGGCCTTCGTCCGTTTGAACTTGCGGCTTTCCCCTCAACGCCCCATCCTTTTGACGAAAATGGACAGATTCAGTGTGAGAATTTTCATTTTGCATACACTAAGCATCGGGACGCCCTGAATATTGGGTGTCTTTCCTTGCCGGAGGGCGGCATCGTTGCATTGATTGGACATAACGGGGCCGGAAAATCCACGCTGGCAAGATGCCTCTGTGGGCTGGAAAAACACTGCGATGGCGTTGTGAAGATGAATGGAAAGCAGTATAATAGAAAGCAACGGCTGGCCCTGTGCTACATGGTGATGCAGGATGTAAACCATCAGCTATTTACGGAAAGCACTGAGGAAGAAATGCTCATTAGTATGGCGGCCCCAAGCTCTGACCGGGCGGATGCGGTTCTTGAGCGGTTGGATTTGATGCAGTTTAAGGATCGGCACCCAATGGCGCTCTCCGGAGGCCAGAAGCAACGAGTCGCCATTGCCACCGCTCTGGTTTCAGACCGCAAAATCCTGGTGTTTGATGAGCCGACCAGCGGATTAGACCTGCATCACATGAAAGAAGTGGCCGATGAACTTATAACGATACAGGAGATGGGAAAGACCTCTCTTGTTATCACTCACGATTATGAGTTGATCGTCAGTTGTTGTACTCATGTTTTGCATTTGGAGCATGGTGTTGTGCAGGAACAATATGCGCTGGATGCCGCAGGGCTTCAGCGTATTCAAAAATTTTTTATAGAATCGAGGTGATCCCGGTTTGAATAAAAGTGACCTGTTTTTCTCGCGGCAAAATATGAATTTGCTCTGCCGGGATGAATCCTGCTCGGTCTACCAAATGAAAAATGAAACAGGAGACGGAACTGCAACCTATTATGAAGTATATCCCGGAATAGGTGTCATGTATAATGATTTTCACATGGAGCACTGCCCGTCAAGGAAGTTTGAACAAAATACGCACACTTTTGCAATTCACCATTGCAGAGAAGGCCGTGTCGAGTGGGAAGTCAGCAATGGCGCTTATCTTTATCTTGCGTCCGGCGATATTATGCTGGACAGTTCTGCCACGGAAAACAACCATTGCAGCTTTCCCGTAAGCCATTACCACGGGATCACGGTTACAATTTCTGTCCCTGAAGCGGTAGAGGGTTTGAGTGATTTTCTGTCCATGTTTTCCATTGACCTGGAGCAAATCGAACAGCAATTCACCTTAAAGACTCGACCTTTCATTATGCACGGAAATTCCGTTCCCGACCATGTAATTTCGGAACTGTACCAGGTGCCGGAAAATATCCGCCTGGAATATCTCAGAGTAAAGGTGTTAGAACTGTTGGTCACGCTCAGGACGGTAGATCCTACGGTCTTAGGTGTGGAACGTCCCTATTTTTATAAAACGCAGGTAGAGAAAGTCAAGGCAATCATGTCGTTTATGACAAATGAGCCGGAGCACCATTTCACCATGGAGGAGCTTTCTGAAAAGTTCGATATTTCCACTTCTGCTCTGAAGCAGTGCTTTAAGGGCGTGTATGGCACCGCCATTTATACCTATATGCGGAATTATCGTATGGACCTGGCAGCTTCTCTTTTGACACAGACGGATGAACCGATTACGGTGATCGCCGGAAAAGTTGGCTATACGAACACCAGCAAGTTCTCCGAAGCGTTCAAGAAAGTAAAGGGAAAAACACCGCTGGAATATCGAAAAATAAAAATCTAAATGGAGTAAAAACCGGCCGGGCAGAGTGGCAGACAAAATGAATACCTGCAATACTTAGAGAGTATCAAAGTGATTGATACTCTCTATTTTTTTGCCAAGGAGGAATGGAAATGAAGCAGAAAAGCTGGATTTCTATTGTGTTTTCCTTTGCTTCACAGTGCCGGGGCAAGATTGTCCTGTCCGTCTTATGTGCGATCATCAGTGTGATTGCCGGACTGATACCCTATTGGAGTGTTTACCAGATTATCACGCTCTTTATCGGCGGTTCACCTGTGATGGCAGAGGTTTGGAGATGGTGCTGGATTGGACTTGGCACTTATGCGATACGCTTCTTGTTCTATGGTATTTCAACGAGCCTGTCCCACATATCCGCCTACACCATTTTGGAGAATATTCGTTTGGCTCTTGCGCAGCGGCTGATGAAAGCGCCGCTGGGGACAGTCATCGGGGAGTCTGTTGGAAAGCTGAAAAGCGTACTGGTGGATCGGGTGGAAACGATTGAATTGCCGCTGGCCCACATGATCCCGGAGTGTATCTCCAACCTGCTGCTCCCCGTGGCAGTCTTTGTCTATCTGGTCTGCATCGACTGGCGTATGGCACTGGCGATGCTGGTCACGCTGCCTTTCGTCCTGATTGCTTTTGCTATGATGATGAAGAATTTTAACAAGCTTTATGCCGATTACATGGAGTCCAACAACTATGTAAACGGCGTGATTGTGGAGTATGTGGAGGGTATTGAAGTTATCAAGGCGTTTAATCAGTCCTCCAGTTCCTATGAAAAATTCACAAAGGCGGTTAAATCTTTCAAGGACTACACCCTCAAATGGTATCAAAGTTCCTGGAAGGTGATGAACTTTGTTTCTGCTGTGCTACCGTCCACTTTTTTGGGAACGCTTCCGATTGGTATGTATCTCTACTGGAACGGTAGCCTCACGCCGCAGGATCTTGCGATGTGCCTGATCCTCTCGCTGGGCATTGTAGGCCCGCTCATGAACTTCACCACTTATGTCAATGAGACGAAGGCAATTGAATACGCTGTCCACGATGTGGACGAGTTGCTCCATGTGAAGGAACTGCCCGATACTGGAAAGCCAGTGGACATGCACTCCAAAGACATTCAACTTCAGAATGTTTCGTTCTCTTATGATAAAGAGAGCGGTAAACAGGTGCTTTCCCATATCGATCTAAAAATCCCGGAGGGAAAGTTTACGGCGCTTGTCGGTCCATCCGGTGGAGGCAAGTCCACCATCGCCCGCCTGATTGCTCGTTTTTGGGATGTGAACGATGGGGAAATCACCATTGGCGGTGTAGACATTCGCAGTATGCCGCTGGCCCAACTTGCCGATATTGTCAGTTTTGTTACACAGGATAACTTTCTGTTCAACTGCTCCATCAAGGAAAACATCCGGCTTGGAAACCCTGATGCTACGGACGAAGAAGTATATGCGGCGGCAAAAGCCGCCTGCTGTGATGAGTTCATTCATAAGCTGGAGCAAGGTTACGACACGATGGCTGGTGATGCCGGAAGCCGACTGTCAGGCGGTGAAAAACAGCGTATTTCTATTGCCCGAATGATTTTGAAAAATGCCCCTATCGTGATTTTGGACGAGGCAACTGCGTTCACCGATCAGGAGAACGAAGAAAAAATCCAGCAGTCTATTGCTGCTTTGACAAAAGGAAAAACATTGCTCGTAATCGCACATCGTCTGTCCACCATCAAGAATGCCAATCAGATTATCGTCCTGCAAAACGGGCAGGTTGAGAATACGGGCACTCATCAGCAGCTTTTAGATGGCGACGCTCTCTATCGGGATATGTGGGAGGCGCATATCGGAGCGCAGAACTGGTCTGCCGGTTCCGGGAAAGGGGGTAACTGATATGTTTCGGATTGTAAATCGACTGATCCAGTGGACTGGTAAATATAAACGGCGCATTTACATCGGGTTTGTCTACGCTTTCATTCACAGCATTTTTACCGCGATCCCTATTATGCTGGCTGCGAATGGATTGAGTTCTGTTCTGGATGACTTCAATGGCGTCAAGGCATTGGAGAGCCGGGACATCTGGATCGTGCTGGGAGCCATGATTTTAGCTGTATTGGGCCGATACCTGTTCTCTTATTTCCGAGCCATCACACAGGAAAGTGTTGGTTATGAAGCAACCGCTGACGAGAGAATACGACTGGGAGATATTCTGAAGCGAGTGTCGCTTGGTTTTTTCAGCAAGAACAATATGGGCGAACTATCCGCAGCCGCAACGACCGACCTCTCGTTTATGGAGATGTACGCCATGAATATGGTCAACACCGTTGTGAATGGATACATCACCGTTATCGTCCTAATAATGTTCCTTGTATTTTACAGCCCTATGGCGGGAGGAATTGCTCTGGCTGGTGTCCTTCTGTCTGCCCTATTCCTCCATCTGCTGGAGGCACGCAGCCACCAAAACGCGCCTATCCATCAAAAGGCGCAGGATGATATGGTGGAAAGTTCCATTGAGTATCTGCGGGGGATGCAGGTGGTGAAAGCCTTTAAGCAGGAAGGCGTGTCTATTGCCAGTATCCGCAAAGCATACAACGACAGCAAGAAAATCAACATCAAAATTGAAGTGGAATATATGCCCTTTAACTGCCTGCACTTGTTTTCGCTGAAAGCTGCCTCCATTGCCATTGTCGCTGTGGCCGCTCTGCTGACCTATAACGGCAGTATGGGACTTCCTACCATGCTCATGCTGGATATGTTTTCCTTTATGATCTTTGGAAGTGTTGAAGCCATGAACAATGCCGCCCATGTATTGGAGGTCATTGATGCTACGCTGGATAAACTGGACGGCATTGAACACGCCGAGATGATAGACAAAGACGGAGAAGATATTTCTTTGCAGAACACAGACATCGCTTTCCATGATGTGACATTCTCGTACGATACAGTTCCTGTTTTGCGGAATATTAGCTTTTCCATCCCGCAGGGCAGCACTACGGCCATTGTAGGGCCATCTGGCAGCGGCAAGACCACGATTTGTAACCTGATTGCCCGTTTCTATGATGTGGACAGCGGTGAGGTCACAGTAGGCGGTGAGGATGTGCGGAATATGACTTGTGACAGCTTGCTCCGCAATATTTCGATGGTCTTTCAAAAGGTCTATCTGTTCCACGATACCATTGAAAACAACATCCGTTTCGGCAATCCAAGTGCAACCAAGGAAGAAATTATAGAGGCGGCGAAAAAGGCTCGGTGCCATGACTTCATTACGGCTCTTCCCGATGGATATGAAACGGTGATCGGCGAGGGCGGATCTACACTGTCCGGCGGCGAAAAGCAGCGTATTTCCATCGCCCGCGCAATCTTGAAGAATGCCAATATTGTCATTCTTGACGAGGCAACCGCAAGCATTGACCCCGAAAACGAGCATCTGATCCAGCAGGCCATCAGCGAGTTGACCATTGGGAAAACGGTCATTGTCATTGCCCACCGTCTGGCAACGATTGAACACGCTGACCAGATTTTGGTGGTGGATCAGGGGCAAGTCGTTCAGAAAGGAACGCATCAGCAACTTGTCCAACAGAATGGGCTTTATCGCCGGTTCATTACCATCCGCGAGCAGGCAGAGGGCTGGAGCATTGCTTGATACTTTGAAGTGGAACCGTACCATGAAACTTCATGCGTCCGGGGAGGACTATCTGGAGGCCATCCTTGTCCTCAAAAAGAAAAAGGGCATGGTGAGGTCTGCGGATGTGGCCCGACACTTGGAGGTGTCCAAACCCAGTGTGTGCCATGCGGTGGCTACACTGAAAAAGGGCGGCTTCCTGCTCATGGATGGAGATCACTTCCTGCACCTGACTGATCTCGGCCGTGAGGTTGCCGAGGATACCTACGAAAAGCATCTCTTTTTTACAGAGATACTTGTGGCAGCTGGTGTCGATCCTGTTACTGCCGAACGGGATGCCTGCCGGATTGAGCATGTAGTCAGCAAGGAAACCTTTGAGCGACTGAAAGCAACTCGTAAACTGAGTGGGAAAGCGGTGATATCATCGGACGAGTCATGATTCTGGAGCTGCACGAAAGAGATG
>OBAE01000178.1_pt1 | contig 61582 bp, 58 predicted proteins | sample 1517641 | NCBI WGS metagenome assembly OBAE01 (sample SAMN04571701, study PRJEB22368) | human gut metagenome | biome: human gut; material: stool | host: Homo sapiens | place: Luxembourg | collected 2012-08-30 | reverse complement strand
ACCAACATCATCCACTGCCCCATCGGTAAGGTTTCCTTCGGCCCCGAGAAGCTCGCTGAGAACTTCAACGCTCTCATGGGTGCTATCATCAAGGCCAAGCCCGCCGCTTCCAAGGGCCAGTATATCAAGTCCTGCGTCGCCGCCTCCACCATGGGCCCCGGCGTCAAGATGAACACCGCAAAGATCTAAGAAAACTTAAAGAGGGGGACGCTGTCCCCCCTTTAGATTCCCCTCACCAGTTTGCGAACTGGTGTCGCCGCGCGATCGCGGCTGAGCCGCGGTATTTTTCTGACGCGCATGTCGTCAGAAAAATCAAATTGGATTATTTTTGACGCGCATGTCGTCAGAAAAATGATTTGCGCTGTGCGCGGCGCAAATATGGGGTATTTTGCGGAAAAAACGATATTTGGGGTTGACAATGCTGCCAACTCTGGATATATTATTAGAGCGTTCCAAAGACAGCAGGTGAGGTTTACCTCGTAAGTCCTGCCGAGGATGGCAAACATTTATTGATTGCTTTACCGTCCTCATGTCCTGCATGAGGACGGTTTCCTTTTTAGAACGCCTCTTTCCCCTGGCACGCGAGGCGTGCCGCAAAATCCAATGGAGGTGAACTCAAGAAATGCCTAACGCAAAAGTTCTGTCTGAAAAGCAGGCGATCGTGGCCTCTCTGACCGAGAAGCTGCAGGGCGCAGCTGCCGGCGTTATCGTTGACTACAAGGGCATCACCGTCGCGGAAGACACCGAGCTCCGCGCTGAGTGCCGTAAGAACGATGTCGAGTATGCAGTTGTCAAGAACACCCTGCTCCGCTTTGCTTTCAACAACGTCGGCCTCAATGAGCTCGATGATCAGCTGAACGGTACCACGTCTCTTGCCATCGCTGCCGATCCCGTCGCCCCCGCGCGCGTGATCGCCGACTTTGCCAAGAAGCTCAACGGTAAGTTCGAGATCAAGGGCGGCTTCATGGACGGCAAGGTCGTCGACATGGCCACCGTCAATGCTCTGGCCGCGATCCCCGCGCTGCCCGTCCTGCAGGCACAGGTGCTTGGCACCATGCTGGCTCCCATTTCGGGCCTGGCTTGCGTCCTCAAGCAGATCGCCGAGAAGAACGGCGCTCCCGCCGAGGAAGCTTCCGCAGAGTAATCGTCTGCACCCAACTCAAAAACTAAAACAAATATCTTAAAATTGGAGGATCATTACAATGAGCGAGAAAGTTACCGCTATGATCGAAGAAATCAAGGGCCTTACCGTCCTGGAGCTCTCTGAGCTCGTCCACGCTCTCGAGGAAGAGTTCGGCGTTTCCGCCGCTGCTATGGCTGCTCCCGCTGCCGGCGGCGCTGCCCCCGCTGCCGAGGAGAAGACCGAGTTCGACGTCGTCCTCGCCGGTTTCGACGCTGCTGCCAAGATCAAGGTCATCAAGGCTGTCCGCGAGATCGCCGGTCTGGGTCTGGCCGAGGCCAAGGCTTTCGTCGAGTCCGCTCCGAAGGCTCTGAAGGAGGGCGTGTCCAAGGAGGATGCCGAGAACTTCAAGAAGCAGCTCGAAGAGGCTGGCGCGAAGGTCGAGATCAAGTAATCTCACCCTACTGCGAGGTTCAAAAAGCCCGTGTCACAAGACACGGGCTTTTTCTTTTTGACTGTCTTATGGAATAGAACATCTATTGACATAATATATGCGCGTGTACGTCAAAAGGACGTGCGCACCGTGGGCTCGGACGGGGCAACGATGTCGATGATCTGATTCTGCGTGTAAATGCCGTAGTGCTTCCACGATGCGGGAGCGTCCGTTCCATCGGGTATAAGATGGACATCAATGGCATGGGGAAGATAGTCGAGCAGCTTGGACCGTTCGAACGTGCAAAGATAGGTGCCGCTGTGGACTTCGTCTGCGTCAAATACGCAGTAGGATTCGTTGCGCACCTGATAGATCAGGTAATTTTCAAAGATGAGCTCGATCTTGGCGTTTTCATCGGGGCACAGCGGCGTACAGTGCGCGAGAATGTCGTCGAGGGCGGCATTTCCTGTGGACGGAGTCTGTGCATTTGGCTCCGCTTTAGCGCAGCAGATGGTGATGTGCAGCTCGTTTTCATCCTCCTCACACAGCGTCAGGAGAAACGGTGCACGGCGGCCGGCGTCCACAAGGCGGCCTGCTTCGGCGAATGTGGTGCAATGAGACATGGGAGTCACCTCGTTTTGTAAAGTATGGAAAATACTGCTCACCGTGTGACGGTCAGGCAGTAAAATGATAACCGGTTTGTCTCCTTGTTGTTCCAGAGGTCAGTTTCGCCGAGCTCGCGCAGATCGTCTACGACGAATTCATCGAATCGCACAGCGGCGCGGTGAACGACGGGACGCTCCTCGAACAAGTAGAAGCCGCCCTGCCAGACGTGCCAGAGCTCCACGCAGGGCGCGGATTTGAGGGCGGAGCCGATGTAGTCGATCAGCCGCCGCGCGCGGCCCTCGGTATAGTAGGCCCAGTCGAGGCAGACGGCAAAGGCTTTGTCGGTATAGAGAAAACTGTCTGGGTAAGTGCGCAGCGAGAAGTTGTCGTCTGCGCCGCCGTCGTCGATCGTACCGTCGTCCACATTGATGGCGAGGTAGTCGTACTCCGGCGGAGGAAAGACCCCCGGCAGCGGCGCGTCGGAAGCGAAAAAGATGCAGGCGCTCATCATGATCCTCCTGTAATGCCTCATTTTCCTTTTGGTACGGCGATCATATCATAAAAGATATGAACAAATCTACTGCGGTGCTGTTACGAGACCCTTGCGCCGCGGTGCGGGAAGAACGCGCGCCGGTGAGGAAAAGGCTGGAACAGCCATAATATAAACCGCTCGAGCGCTTGACTTTTTTGTGCAGCGGCATTAAAATGTATAAAACATAAGAGCAGGAATTTTCAGGCGTTGTGTATCCTGCGTAAAAAATCTGATGAGAGACAGGCTGATGCCCGCGTGAGCCGAGGAATGCTTACGCGGTTATTTTTTCGCCTGGATGGGAGAAAACATGAAGAACACCAAAAACTTTGCGAGCCGATGGGGCTTTATTCTGGCGTCCGTCGGTTCAGCGGTCGGCATGGCGAACGTCTGGGGCTTTCCTAATAAGCTTGGCAGCAACGGCGGCGGGGCATTTTTGCTCATTTATCTGCTGTTTATTTTCATCTTCAGCTATGTGGGCCTGCCCGCGGAGTTCGCCATGGGCCGCCACGCGGCGACGGGCACACTCGGCGCGTATGAAAAGGCGTGGTCGACGCGCGGCAAGGGCGCAGGCAAGGCCGGAGGCCTTCTTGGCTGGCTGCCGCTCGCGGGCTCGCTGTGCATTGCGTTCGGCTACGCCGTCATCGTGACGTACATCTTAAAGGCACTGGTGGATTCTCTCGTCGGCACGCTGATGACGGCGGACACCGCGTCGTGGTTCGGCACGTTCTCCTCCACGCCGTATTCCGTCATTCCGTACCACATCATCGTGGTCGTGGGGACGCTGCTGACGCTCTATTTGGGCGCGCACAGCATCGAAAAAACCAACAAGATCATGATGCCGCTGTTTTTCATCATCTTCCTGATCCTCGCGGTGCGCGTGGCGATGCTGCCGGGCGTAAGCGAGGGCTACCGCTTCATGTTCACTCCGCGCTGGGAGGCGCTCAAGGACCCGATGATTTGGATCTGGGCGATGGGACAGGCGTTCTTCTCCCTCTCCGTCACGGGCAGCGGCATGATCGTGTACGGCGCGTACCTCTCGAAGGACGAGGACGTCGTCGGCGTCGCGCAGCACACGGCGCTGTTTGACACGATCGCCGCCGTCGTTGCGGCGCTCGTCATCATCCCCGCATGCTTCTCCTACGGGCTGGACGTCGGCGCGGGCCCGAGCCTGCTGTTCGTTACGTTGCCGACCATTTTACAGGATATCCCGATGGGGCGGCTGTTCGCCATCATCCTCTACCTTGCGATGATCTTCGCGGGCGTGAGCTCGCTGCAGAACATGTTCGAGGCCGTGGCGGAATCGCTGCTGCACAAGTCCTCCAAGCTCAGCCGCACGGCGGTGCTGGCGATCCTGTGTGTGCTGTGCCTCGGCATCGGCATTTTCATGGAGCCCATCAGCAAGTGGGGCCCGTGGATGGACCTTGTTTCCATCTATATTATCCCCATCGGCGCGACGCTCGGCGCGATCTCGTGGTTCTACGTGATGAAAAAGGACGAGCTGCTCGCCGCCGTGAACACCGGCAGCAAGAAAGAGCGCGGTGCGCTGTGGTACAACGTGGGCCGCTTCGTCTACGTGCCGCTCGCGGTCATCCTGTGCTGTGTGGCGCTGTTCATGCACGTGGCGTTCTGAGTTCCCCCTGAACAAAAAAGGAAAACAATATGAAGGCGAGCAAGAAAATATGCATTGCGATTCTTTCGGTGCTGGCATTGACAGCGTGCGCTGTGGGGATCATCCGGAGTACGACCTTTCCGCTGGACCCGGCGACGCTGCCGGACCATATCTGTGATTTTTACAATATCGGCAGGCTCCAGCCCCTCTCGCCGAGTATTCGGGTGTACGACAGTGTTGAACTTGAAAATACGGTGTGGTATCTCATGGAGATCGGCGAGGACATAGATCTGGGCTATGTCAAGCTGGAACGGAATTTCCTTGGCCGCTACAAGATTGTGCGCCTCGGCTACGGCGGCGGGAGCTTCTGTGACGGCGTTGTGCGCAGTGGGGAGAAAGTCTACTACCTCTTTGGCGGGCGCGATGTGACCGGCCGCATCGCCAAAATCACCATGACGCAGAACGGCGAGACCTGCACGATGGAAAATGTGGAGGGAAAGACGCATTTCCTGTTCTGCACAGAGCTTTCTCCACAGCTCGGCGATTATGACTTCGACCGCAGCACGCTGCGGTTTTACGACAAAGACGGGAACGACATCACCGCGGAGTCCAATTTGAGCGGTGGCGGAATCGGGTAAGATCGACATGAAAAAGGAAGTGCCTATCATAAGAGCACTTCCTTTTTAAATAAACTTGTTGACAAATCAACATCTATACGATATAATAGGTAAGCTTGTTGATTTGTCAACGACTATACGCAAAAAGGAGGAATGCCCCATGGAGGAGCGCTTTGAGACCTTTACCGTCCTGATCACGCGCATCAGCCGCAGCATCAAGCGCATCAAGGCGGACGAAATGGCGGACTTCGAACTGAAAGGGCCGCATGTGTCCTGCCTCTACTACCTCTCTCAGCGAGACGGCATGACAGCCGCCGAGCTCTGCGAGCGCTGCGACGAGGACAAGGCGGCTATCTCCCGCTCGCTGGACGACCTCGAGAAAAACGGTTACATCACCTGCGCAAGCGGCGCGGGCAAGCGCTATAAGAGCCCACTGCGCCTGACGGAGCGGGGCAAGGCGGTCGGCCGCGCGATTGGGGAGAAGATCACGCGCATCGTCGAGGCGGCATCCGAGGGCCTGAGCGAGGCCGAGCGGCAGACGATGTACCGCGCGCTCGCGCTCGTGAGCGAGAATTTGGAACGGATCTATATCCATAAGAAAATGACGGGTGATTTGACTGCCCGCGACAGACAATAACGGAGGAAAAACATGAGTGTTCAGATCATTGTGGATTCGACGGTCGACATGCCCGAGCGCATGAAGGACCGTTTTCGCATCGTGCCGCTCACGGTGCACTTTGGCGCAGAGGAGTATATCGACGGTGTGACCATCGATAAGCACCGCTTTTATGAGCGGCTTGTCGAGAGCGACGAGCTGCCGACGACCAGTCAGGCGTCGCCCGCGGCGTTCGACGCGATCTTCTCCGATGTTGCGTCGGTGGGCGACAGCGCGGTCGTCGTGACGATTGCATCGAAGTTTTCCGGCACGTATCAGAGCGCGTGCATCGCCGCGGCGGAGTACGACAACATCTACGTTGTGGACAGCAAGAGCGCGGCTATCGGCTCTGGCATCCTCGCCGAGTACGCGCTCGAGTGCGCGGACAAGGGCATGGACGCGAAGACCATCGCCGAAACGCTGGAGAAAAAGCGCGACGAAATTTGCCTCATCGCGCTGCTCGACACGCTCGAATACCTCAAAAAGGGCGGGCGTATCTCGAAGACTGTCGCGTTTGCGGGCGGACTTCTCAACATCAAGCCGGTCATCACCGTGGTCGACGGAGAGATTCAGGTTATCGGTAAGGCAAGAGGGTCGAAGCAGGGCAACAACCTGCTCGTGCAGAAAATCCACGAGAGCGGCGGCATCGACTTTGATGAGCCAATCATCCTCGGCTACAGCGGCCTGAGCGATTCGTATCTCAAAAAATATGTTGAGGACAGCCGCGACATCTGGCAGAGCAAGGCCGACTCGCTCGACTCCACGCTCATTTGCAGCGTCATCGGCACGCACACTGGCCCCGGCGTGGTGGCGGTCGCATTCTTCAAAAAAGGCTGAGTCTCTAAAAAATCAGAAACAGCAGGAAGCCGGCGTGTCGCGCCAACTTCCTGCTGTTTTTTCTTAAATATTCTCTTTGACCCAGCGATTAAAATACCAACGGCGCTTTCGAATGGCGTTGGCACTCGCTGTAGCTTGACAACAGACGGCACGGCGAATTATAGTGATTCTATAAAGGCATATTGATATTCAGAGGCTATGTCTTGCGTGAAAGCGGTGCTTTGCGCTGGTACCGGTTTGCCCGTGAAACAGGTTGAATGGGAAAAGGAGAATGCGGCATGCAGTGGACGGACGAGAGCATTGCGTTTTTGCGTGATGCGGCGGCGATGAACCGCTATTATGAGACCATCGCGGAGAGGATCGCGCCGCAGCTCCAAGAAAACGCGCACGTCTGCGACGCGGGCTGCGGCATCGGCGAGCTGAGCCTTGCTCTGAAGCCGTACTGCCGCCATGTCACGGCGGTGGACGCGGATGCGCTGGCCATCAAAACGCTGAAAGCCCACCTGATAGAGGGCGTCACCGCGCGCTGCGGCGATATGGAGACGCTTGCGCCGGAGAAGCCCTACGACGCGATGGTGTTCTGTCTCTTTGGCCGCACGCAGGATACATTACGCATCGCGAAAAAGCAGTGCCGCGGGAGAATTTTCCTCGTCAAGCGGGACTATTCGCATCACCGCTTCAGCGCGGGAAAGGTGAGCCTCGGCGAGTACACGGCGGGGAGTACGGAAGCCGTTCTGCACGAAAAAGGCATCCCTTACACCGTGGAGCGCTTCACGGCGGAGTTCGGACAGCCGTTCCGCTCGCTCGAGGCGGCGGAGCGCTTTTTCGCCCTCTACAACCGCAGCGAAAGCGAAGTACTCTCGAAAGATGAAATCAAAGCGCGCCTGACCGCGGGGCCGTCGGCGGAATTTCCCTACTACCTGCCGCACAAAAAGGCGCTGTGCCTGTTTACAGTCGAGACGGCGGACATTCCGGAGGAAGCGATATGAAGAGACATCTTTTGATCTGCGGGGAGCGCGGCGTCGGCAAGTCGACGCTGATCCGCCGCCTGCTGGAGCATAGCACGCGGGAGGTCGGCGGCTTTGTGACAAAGCGGCTGCCGGTCGCGGATGAGAACGGCTTTTTTCCGATTTACCTCTATCCCGCATCGCAGAGTGAGGGCGAGCGGCGCAACGAGACGGCGAATCTTGTCGGGACGTGCGACAGCCGCTCGAGCATCCGCCATCCGGAGGTCTTTGACGGCCTTGGCGCGCAGCTCATTAAGTCCGCACCGAGCGGCGGTATCATCCTGATGGACGAACTCGGCTTTCTCGAAAATGACGCCAGGGTGTTCCAGTCTACGGTGCTGCGCGCGCTGGACAGCGAGACGCCGGTGCTGGCCGCGGTCAAGCCGAAGGACACGCCGTTCCTGCGCGCCGTGCGCGGGCATGAGAACGCGGAGCTTGTCTTCATTGACGAGCAGAACCGTGACGCGCTTCTTGAAAAGCTCCTGCCGCACATTTTGCGGTGGAATGAAGCTTGAAGCAGCAAGCTCGCCGTGCAATAGAGAAGAAGTTTTCAAGCGAACACTTGTTTGACTATCAAAACCGTGCTATAATACCGCCATTGAGAAATTTGCAGAGGGGAGGGGGACAGCGCATGGAGCATCTGCTTGCGGGATTGAACCGCGCGCAGCACGAGGCCGTCACGGCGACGGAGGGGTATGTCCGCGTCATCGCGGGCGCGGGCTCGGGCAAGACGCGCGCGCTGTCGCACCGCTTTGCGTATCTTGTCAACGAGCTCGGCATCCTGCCGGGGAACATCCTGTGCGTGACGTTTACGAACAAGTCAGCCAACGAGATGCGCCAGCGTATCCACGCCTTGACCGGCGACAACGACACGGGCTATATCAACACGTTCCACGGCTTCTGTGTCTCCGTTTTGCAGGAGGACAGCCATGCGGTGCAGTACCCGAAGAGCTTTCTGGTGCTGGATAATTCCGACATCGACGCGATGCTCGGCATCATCTACGAAGAGCGCGGCCTTACGCTGCGCGACATGACCTATTCCGCCGCACGGGACATGATCGAGATCCGAAAGCTCTTTAAGGAGCCGGAGTATTACAAGGACATGATCACGATGTCGCTCGACACGCTGCGCGAAAAGTACGAGCGCGCCGACACGGCGGGGGACATCATCTTCTACGGCTATCTCTATCAGGAGAAAAAGTGCTTCGGCCTCGACTACAACGACCTCATCAAGTTCTCGCTCTATATTTTCGAGCAGCACAAGGACATCAGGCTCAAGTGGCAGCAGCGGCTCGAATACATCATGATCGACGAGTTTCAGGATATCGACGCGCTGCAATATGAGCTGATGGAGGTGCTGTGCGGCTATCACGGCAACCTCTTCATCGTGGGCGACCCGGACCAGACGATCTACACCTGGCGCGGCGCGAACGTCAAGTATCTGCTGGATTTCGACAAGGTCTTTCCAAACGTGCAGACCATCATGATGATGGAAAACTACCGTTCCACGCCGGAGATTTTGGCGGCGGCGAACTCGCTGATCACAAAAAACGGCCACCGCATCAAAAAGGACCTGCTCCCGACGAAGCCCTCGGGCGAGAAGGTCGTCTGCCACTTTGCCGACACGCAGGAGGCGGAGGCGCATTGGATGGTGGGCGAGATGAAGCAGCTGCATGATCGCGGCCTGCCGCTGCGGGATATGACCGTCCTCTACCGCGCGCACTACGTGACGCGCGCGGTGGAAGAGGCGTTGATGCACGAAAAAATTCCCTATACGATCTACTCCGGCGTGCAGTTTTTCGACCGCATGGAGATCAAGGACGCACTTTCATATTTGCGGATGATCGCCTATCAGGACGATCTGTCGTTCCGGCGCATTGCCAACGCGCCGAAGCGGAACCTCGGCAAGCGGCGCATGGCCTTTTTACAGGAGACGGCGGAAAAAGAGGGGACGAGCCTCTATGTAACGCTCAAAAACCACCTCGAAGACAGCGTGTTCAGCGGCACGAAGGCAAAGCAGTTCGTCGATCTGATCGAGCGCTTTTCGCACTCGTATCAGGGTCGGCCCATCTCTGAGGTGCTCTCGGATATTCTGGACAAGAGCGGGTATGAAAAGGCGCTGCGCACCGAGGGCAGTCAGGAGCGCCTGGACGATCTGGCCGAGCTCAAGCAGTCCATCTACGAATACGAGACGAGCTGCGGCGAGGAGAGCACGATGGAGCATTACCTCGCCCACATCGCGCTTTTCAGCAACGGCGATGTCGCCGAGCAGGGCGACAAGGTGAAGCTGATGACCGTCCACGCGGCGAAAGGCCTCGAATTCCCGTATGTATTCCTCTGCGGCATGAACGAGGGCATTTTCCCCTCGCGCAAGGTGCGAACGCTCCCCGGCATGGAGGAGGAGCGGCGGCTTGCTTTCGTTGCGCTGACGCGCGCGGAGAAGGGGCTTTACCTCTCCGAGGCCGACGGGTGGAATTTTGACGGCTCGCCGCGCTATCCCTCGCGCTTTCTGCTGGATATCGACCGCGAGCTTCTGTCGTTCACGCACGAGGTCGACGAGGCGCTTTTGCGCGAGACGGCAGACGACGTCGCGCGGCGAGACAAGTATCTGCGCGAGGAGGACGGCGACGGCACGCTGCCCATCGGGCAGCGCGTGCGCCACGCGGTGTTCGGTGAGGGAACGGTGCTGGACGTGGACCTGAACAAGGGCGCGCACGTCATCCAGTTTGACGGCATGGGAACGCCGCGCAGCATTTCGCTGCGCGCGAAGCTCGAAAAGATCGGGCCATAAATCGGTTGACAGATTTATTTTGGAGGGATTTCATTTTGGCGCACAGCCCTGGGTCTATCCACAGCCCGTGCTCATCATCGCAAGCTACGGCGAGGACGGCACGCCCGACGCAATGAACGCCGCCTGGGGCGGCGTGGCTGACCGCAGCCGCATCGCGATGTATTTAAGCGGCGGCCATAAGACCGTGAAGAACATCTTAAAGCGCGGTGCGTTCACCGTGAGCATGGGCGACGCAGAGCATGCGGCGGCCTGCGACTATGTGGGCATCGAGTCCGGCAACAGCGTGCCCGACAAGGTGGCGTGCGCGGGCTTCCACGTGACGAAGAGCGAGCATGTGGACGCGCCGGTGATCGACGAGCTCCCGCTCGCGCTCGAGTGCAAGCTCGTGAGCTACGACGAGGAGACAAGACTCCTGACCGGCGAGATCGTGAACGTCAGCGTGGACGAGCGTGCGCTCGACGAAAACGGCAAGCTCGCTGTCGAAAAGCTGCACGTCATCACCTTTGACTACGCCAACCACGGCTATTATGTCTTGGGCGAGAAGGTCGCCAGCGCGTTCGAGGACGGCAAAAAATTCAAGTAAATCCGGCGAAACAGAAAGCGCCGCGTCCCGTATTTTCTTCGGGACGCGGCGCTTTTTTGCCGTTTCGGTCAGGATTTCGACTTTGTTTGTGCAAAACCGACGCATTAGTGTTAAAATCTCGTTAGAAACCGTCCCTTTTACTACTGGCACGAGCGCGGGGCAGGTGGTATAGTAAACAGGCATGTGTTTTTTAGGAGGATCAATATGTTTTCTGCCTTTTTTCGCAGCCTGAAGCAGGAATTTGCAGGCTACAACTCGAAAAAGCTGCTCGCCGACATGATGGCGGGCCTGACGGTCTGCGCTGTCGCGCTGCCGCTGGCATTGGCGTTCGGCGTTTCATCCGGCGCGAGCGCGGCGGCGGGCCTTGTCACGGCCATCATCGCGGGCGTGGTCATCGCCATTCTCGGCGGCGCGTCGTACCAGATCTCGGGCCCCACAGGCGCGATGAGCGCGGTGCTCGTCGGCATCGTCGCGGAATACGGCCTGCAGGGCGTGTTTTTTGCCTGCTTTGCCGCGGGCGTTCTGCTGCTGCTTGCGGGCATCTTTAAGCTCGGCCGCCTCATCAGCTTCATTCCCATGCCGGTCATTATGGGCTTTACTTCAGGTATTGCCATTATCATCGCCATGGGGCAGATCGACAATTTCTTCGGCACGGTGTCGGAGGGCGGCTCGAACCTTGAAAAGCTCGCGTCTTACGGCCGCCTTGGGTTCCACCTGAATATGCAGGCGGTGCTCATCGGCCTTCTCGTCGTGCTGGTGATGGTCTTCTGGCCGAAAAAATGGGGCGCGCGTGTGCCCGGTTCGCTTGTCGGTATCATTCTCGCAACGATCGTGGCGTCGCTTGCCGGTATGGATCAGCTTGCCGTGGTGGGTGATATCCCAAAAACGCTTCTCCTCAGCGACCGCCTGTCGCTCGGCGGCCTGAGCTTCACGATGCTCGAAAACCTGATCTCTCCCATCGTGACCATTGCGGCGCTCGGCATGATCGAGAGCCTGCTTTGCGGCGCGTCGGCCTCGCGCATGAAGGGCGAAGCGTTCAACGCCGATCAGGAGCTGATCGCGCAGGGCGTGGGCAATATCCTGCTGCCGCTTTTTGGCGGCGTGCCCGCGACCGCGGCCATCGCGCGCACGAGCGTAGCAGTCAAGTCCGGCCAGCAGACGCGCCTTACGAGCGTGTTCCATTCGCTGTTCCTGCTTGCCTCGATGTTCCTGCTCGGCGGCGTGATGGCGCGCCTGCCGCTCTCGGCGCTCGCGGGTGTGCTGATGGTCACGGCGTGGCGCATGAACGACTGGGAGGGTATCCGCTACATCTTCCGCCACAAGTTCAAGTCCGGTATCAGCCAGTTTTTGATCACGATGCTCGCAACGGTCGTCTTTGACCTGACGGTCGCAATCCTGCTCGGCGTGGTATACTCCGCCATTTTGTACATGGCGAAGTCGAGTCATATCCATGTGAATTTCTCCGATATCGACGCGAACAAGCTGCGCTCGGTGGAGGGTAAGCCCCCCATTCTTGAGACCTCCGGCGTGGCGTACATCACGGGCGCGCTCTTCTTCGGCGCGGTGGACGAGTTCAACCACCGCATGGCGGAGATGCCACAGTACGACCACATCATTTTGTCGATGCGCGGCATGCCGAGCGTGGATGTCTCGGGCGCGCAGGCGATGCTCGAACTGTGCGAGTCGCTCAAAAGTCAGGGCAAGACGGTCGCCTGCTGCGGTATGACCGAGGCGGTGCGCAGCTACTTTGACCGCGCGGGCATCACCGAGCTTCTCGGCGAGGAGTCCTACTTCTGGAGCGCCGACCAGGCGATCCTTGACCTGCTGGACGCGGAGATCGTGGAATAAAAGACATAGAAAAGCACTTCCCGCCAGCGGCGGGAAGTGCTTTTTGCTGTACATGGGCTGCGAAAGATTTTATTTGCGCCGGTCACCCTCGCGTGCGATCTTGTCGAGCGATTCCTGCCGGACAGCCTGACGAAGCGCCGTCAGGTAGGGCGAAAAGGCGACGTTCTGCTCGCCGTAGGTGAGCTGGAGGTCGTATTCGTGGTCCTCCCAGGTCGAAATGTCGGACTCGTTGTGGGAGATCACGGCCTCGAGCTTGTCGAGCGCCTTGTAGATTTGGGCCTCCTGCGTTTCGAGCGCGGCCATCTCGTCGTAGAGTGCGCGCATCTCCTCGCGGCAGGGGGAGGGAAGCGATGCGACCCACTGGTAGAGCAGCGCTTCCTCCGTCGATTCGTCCTGTGCGGTCTTGTCAAAGGCGGGGATATCGCCCGTGAAGCACTCGCCGAGGTCGTGGATGAGGCACATGCGCGTCACCTTGTCCATGTCGGCCTCGGGAAATTCATCGCGCAGGAAAAACGCCATCAGTGCGATGCGCCAGCTGTGCTCGGCAACGCTCTCGTGCCGCCCGCCGGAGGTGTAGCAGTGGCGGGTGGTGTCCTTCAATTTTTCCGCCGTGTGCAGCGCGGCGAGCAGTTCGCTTGGTCTCATGCGTCTCCTCCATTGTCGTTTTCTGGTATTTTACCAGAGGCGGAAACGACTTGCAAGGAAAAGAAAGAAGAGAGATTCCCATTCCCAGCGGCATATGATATCATGAATGCGAGAAAATTTGGCGCCCGGTGAAACAAAACGGGCGCGGAATGCGTCTAAATAAGCAGAAGCAAGAAGATTTGAGAGAGACCCTCCCATGCGGAGGGCGGAGAGGAGAATTTATGAAGCTTGCGGCGGATTTTCGGCAGGCGGCGTGCGAGGCGCTGCGCGGCAAGTGGCCCATCGCCATTCTGATCGGCCTTGTGGTGGTGCTGCTCGGCGGCGCGGGGAGCGGCGGTCCGGAGGTCAAATTCAATTACGATGTGTCCTCGGGCGTGTCGACGACGTTTGGCTACGGCGGACAGACGATTTACTCCACAGGCTACGGTTTGGACCCGAAGTGGAGCGGACTGCTCGTCGGCGGTGCGGTCTATCTCATCGTGATCGCGCTCGTGTTGGCGGCGGCGTACTTCATCCTCGGCAGCATCGTGGGCGTGGGGTATGCCAAATATAACCTCGGCCTTGTCGACCGCACGGAGCCGGGCTTTGAGGCGCTGTTCGCCTATCTTCCGAACTGGAAGACGACGACGCTGACGCGGCTTTGGAAGGGCCTCTATATTCTGCTGGGGACGATCCTGCTCGTCATTCCGGGACTGATTATGGGCTACACCTACGCGATGACGGACTACATTTTGGCCGAGCACCCGGACATGGCGCCGGGCGAGGTGATGAAGGGCTCGAAGACAATGATGGAGGGCAACCGCTGACGGCTGTTCTGCCTGCAATTCAGTTTCATCGGCTGGATGCTCCTCAGCTCGCTGACGTTCGGCCTTGGCAACCTTGCGCTGCGCCCCTATCAGGAGGCGGCATACGCCGCGTTCTACCGCGAGGTATCGCTCGGGTAAAAAGATAGAGAGAAACAAAACGCGCCCCGCGGATCATCCGCGGGGCGTATTTTTGCTGTGATGGAAAGCTTACTTTGCGCTGTCGTTTGCGAGGGCCTGGTCGATCAGCTTCTGGAGTGCTGCCATGTTGTCCTCATTGTCGATGCCGCCGAGCATCGCCTCACCGACGATGGCACCGCTGCGGTCGATGACATAGGTGGTCGGGAAGGCCATGATGTCGCCCGCAAAGTCGCCGGCTGCGCTGTCGGAGGGGAAGTAGATGTTCTGGTAGCTTGCACCCTTGGACTCAAGCAGGTTCTTGGCCGTGCTGATCGCATCGGCGTTGCCGTCGAGCGTATCGACGTTGATGCCGACGACCGCGCCGCCCTGCTTCTTGAGCGTTTCATTGAGGGCGTTCAGCTCACCAAGCTCCGCCACGCAGGGCTTGCAGCCGCTGAACCAGAAGTTCACGACCGTCACGGCGTTCTGGGAAAAAATGCTGTTGTCCACATCGTTGCCGTCAAGGTCCTTGCCGGTGAAGGCGGGGAAGGCCGGGACGGAATCGTTCATGCCGCCGTCTTCACTGTCGCCCGCGGGCTGGAGGGCGGCATACTGCTCCTGCAGGGGCTGGATCTGGTCTTCAAGGTCACGGATCTTCTCGGAACCTTCGGTCAGCGTCTTGAGTTCGTCCTCGGTGAACTGATCCTTCACAAGGTCGAGGGCGGCAAGCAGGTAAGCGCCGTAGTTCGATTCATCGGGGATCTCGTCGCGCTTTTCGTTCATGGCGGCGAAGAGCTTCTGCCACAGCTCAAGGTTCTCTTCCATGATGGCGTTTTCCTTGTCGGCGAGCTCCTGGATCTGGGCGTAGATATCCTCGGCGGTTGCGCCCTGCGCATCGCCATCGCCCTTGCCGTCGCCCTTGCTGCCGCAGGCGGCGAGGGAAAGCGTCAGCGTAAAGGCGAGCAGCAGCGTAATGATCTTCTTAAAATTCATGGTTTATTCTCCTTTGTTTTCTTCAATGATCGGTTTTTGAGACAATTTGGAACATGCTCCGCCGCTGCCGAAGGCGTAGCGGAAGCGGACGGCCTCCGTCGGGCAGGCGGTCACGCATTTGCCGCAGCGGATACATTCGCTGTGGTTCGGCGTTTTGGTCACATCCACGTCCATGGGACAGGTCCTTGCGCACTTGCCGCAGGAGACGCATTTGCTCTCGTCAACGTGCATCGACAGCAGCGACACGCGGTTGAAGAGCGCGTAGAACGCGCCGAGCGGGCAGAGCCACTTGCAGAACGGGCGGTAGAAGATGACGCTCAGCACGACGACCGTGATGAGCACGCAGAGCTTCCACGAAAAGAGCTTGCCGAGCGCGGCACGGATGCTGCTGTTGACAAGCGAGAGCGGGATAGCGCCTTCGAGCACGCCCTGCGGGCAGAGATATTTGCAGAAGAACGGGTCGCCCATGCCAGCTTCGTTCACCACGAGCACCGGAAGCAGGAAGACCATCACCACCAAGATGACGTATTTGAGGTAGGTCAGCGGCTTTAGGCGCTTGGTGGAGAGCTTTTTGGTCGGGATCTTGTGCAGCAGCTCCTGAAACCAGCCGAACGGGCAGAGGAAGCCGCAGATGAAGCGGCCCAGCAGCACGCCAAGCAGGATGAGGATGCCGGTGATGTAATAGGAAAACTGGAATTTGGACGAGCCGACGACAGCCTGAAACGCGCCGATGGGGCACGCGCCCGCCGCTCCCGGACAGGAGTAGCAGTTCAGCCCCGGCACGCAGACGGTCTTGCCCGCGCCGCGGTAGAGCTCGCCTTTGAAAAAGTTCGGCAGGTGGAGGTTGGTCAAAAGTGCCGCACAGGCCTGCACCAGACCGCGCCAGCGGGCGAGCAGAAAGGAAAATGGTTTTTTCTTATCCAATGCCCACACACTCCAGACATAGTTTGATCGCCTTGTTCAGCACGACGCCCGCCTCGCCGCGAGATGCGCCGTAGACGAGGAATGCCGCGCTGAGCAGCAGGAGCAGTACCTGCGCCGCGGCCTTTTTGCTCAGTTGCTTACGCAAAAAATCACCCTTTCTGTTTGCACCGTGGCATAGCCTACACGAGGGAAGTGAATGCATTATGAACGTGGTGCTAAGAAAATCTTAAGATTTTTCCGAGAGGAATTCCACAAGGTGAGGTTCCAAAAAATCGAGGAACGTCCGCGCGGCGGGGGAGAGGTCCGGCAGCGTCGCCGCGCCGATCTCGACGATCTGCGGCGGGTCGAGCGGCAGGATGCGCACGCCGCCCGACCAAGCGCGGCCATTGAGCGCGTTGTTCATGGCGAGGCCGAGACCGGCCTCGACCATCGAGTAGGTCGCAAGGGAATCCATCGTGGAAAATTTGAGATTCGGCGTGATGCCGCAGCGCGCGAAAACGCGCGCGTTGTCGATGTCCTTGTCGGGATAGGTCTCGATGTACGGCTCTTTGGCGAACGCCGCGACCGGCAGCGCGGGCAGCCATGCCATCGGATGCGCAACGGGAACCCAGGCCGTCAGCTCATCGTAGCCGATGGGGAGCCAGTCGTGCCCACCCTCGCGCACGGAGATGAAGCACAGATCGAGTTGGTGCGCGTTGAGCTGTGTGATCAGCTCTGTGCTGTACCCACCGCGCAGCTGCACCTGAATGCCGCCGTAGCGCGCGTGGAAATCCGATATGATGCGCGCGAGCGGCGAATAAAACGCGCTGTATGCCGTGCCGACGGTAACCGTGCCGACATCCAGCCCGCGCAGCTGCGCGGAGAGCTGGGCGCAGCTCTCGCCCGCGTGCAGTAGGTCGCGGATGGCGGGCAACAGCTTTTCGCACTCCTTTGTCGGGCGAACGCCGCTGTGCTCGCGCAGCAGGAGCGGAACGCCCGTCTCCTCCTCAAGCGCCGCGACCATGCGGCTCACGCCGGAGGGCGTGTATTGCAGCGCCTCCGCGGCGGCGGACAGACTTCCGGTCTCAATGGCGCAGACGAGCGCGCGGTAGCGATCGAGTTCCATGGCGTTCTCCTTTGCAAAATTGTCAAAGATGGTTTGATGGATCATCGGTTTACGCAAAGTATAGCGCGGGTGTATGCTGTTGTCAAATCCTTGGAAATGGGGGAAACTATGGCACGCTCTTACGATTTGACGAGCGGCAGCATCCCGCAGCATTTGCTGCGTCTGACCGCGCCGCTCATCATGGGCAATATTTTGCAGCAGCTCTACAATACGGTGGACGCATTTATCCTCGGCCGCTTCGCGGGAGAGCTGGAGTTTGCCGCCGTCGGCGTCGCGGGCTCGGTGATGAACCTTTTCCTCTTTATGATCACAGGCGCGTGCACGGGCATTTCCGTCATCTTCGCCCAGCTCTACGGTGCGGGCGAGCGCGAGCGCTTCCGCCGCGAGCACTGGCTCTCGCTCTCGTGCGGGCTGCTGGTGACGCTCGCGTGCAGCGGCCTCGGATTTTTGCTGCTCTCGCCGCTGCTGCAGTTCATCCAGACGCCAAGCGAGCTCAAGACCTTTGTTTCGGTGTATCTGACGATCATTTTGGCGAGCCTGCCCGCGGAGTTTCTCTACAACCTCTACGGCGCGCTGCTGCGTGCCATCGGGCGGGCGAACGCGGCGCTGATGGCGTTTGCCGCGGCGGTGACGGTCAATGTCGCGCTCGACTACTGCTTTGTTGCGCGCTTTCAGTTGGGCATCGCGGGCGCGGCGTGGGCGACGGCGGCGTCGCAGGCCATTTCGGCGGTGCTGTGCATCCTCTACCTGCGGCGCAAGGCACCGGAGCTCATTTTTGCCCGCGCGTACTGCCGTATGGATGGAGAGCTATTGAAGCGGACGGCACATTTTAGCTTCGTCACGGCGCTGCACCAGTCGAGCCTGTACATCGGAAAGCTCCTGGTGCAGGGTGCGGTCAACACCGGCGGCACGGACATGATCTCCGCCTACACGGCGACGACGCGCATCGAGGGCTTTGCCAACTCGTTTGGCGACAGCGGCAGCGCCGCGACGTCCGTGCTCGTGGCGCAGAACCGGGGTGCTGGGAAGGAAGAGCGCGTGAAAGAATCGTTTCGCAGCAGCCTTTTTCTGATGCTTGCGATGGGGCTTGCGATGTCGCTCATCATGTACGTTAGCGCGAGCACGTCGGTCGGCTTTATGCTCGGGACGCGCAGCGGCGCGGCATTTGAGAATGCGCGCGACTATCTGAAGCTCGTGGCGCTTTTCTACACGCTCTGCTTCACCGGCAACACATTCGCTGGCTATTTTAACGGCATCGGGAAGGTGTCCGTCCCGTTCCTCGGTGCGACGAGCCACATCGCGCTGCGAGTCGTCCTCTCGTGGTTGCTGGTCGGCAAAATGGGCCTCCCCGCCGTCGCGCTGGCAACAGGCCTCGGCTGGGTGCTGGTCAACGCGCTGTGGACCTTTGTCAAATGGAGGATGGAGACAAAGCAGAAAGCAGCAGAACGTGATATTATGTAAACATCAAAAGCCGCGCGCCTAAGGGCGCGCGGCTTTTGATAAGTTTTGTGAAGTATCGCCGCTGATCGAAATGCGCGGCAAAGGGGTGACATTTTTGAGAAAGCACGAGGTTTTTGCCCATATGGGAAAACCATGTCGAAAGAGAAAAACTTTTGTAAGAGACGCGCTCTGCTTGCTGAACTTCTGTAAAGTGAAACTATTTTACAATTCTTCGAAATGGTAGCGCGGCTTGCCGGCGCTTTTCTTGCCATATTCGATGGCTCTTGCCGGGCAATAGCAGATGCAGGCCATGCACTGTGTGCAGTTGGTTCCCCAGACGGGACGGGCGTTTTGCAGTGTGATGTTATTCAGCGGGCAGAGCTTTTCGCATTTGCCGCAGCCGATGCAGACATCGCTTGCAGTAAAGGAATTTGCCTTCACAAACAGCGGATAGAAAACCGGGTTCAGCGCGCTGCTCGCGATGCGGTCGTAGAGTTTTTTGCGCGGCGGCGAGAACATGTGTCCTGCGCGGATCGCGGCGATCGCGCGGTCGATGAACGGCTCGGCTTTGGCGACGATCCGGCGCGCCTCCTCGACGGTTGGTGCGTTGAACATGGCGATGAAATTCTCCGGCATGACGATCTGCGCCGTGCCCATGTAGACGAGGCCCTTTTCGCGGCAGAGCGCGCGGTTGTACTTCGCGGCGTTGCCGATCTCGCTGCCGCAGTCCATGACGAACCACGTTTCCCTCGCGCCGCGCAGCTCTGTTCGCAGCAGATGGTCGCGCACGATGCGCGGGATGCGCCAGGCGTAGGTCGGCATGACGAGGACGAGCCGTCCGTTGACGGCGAGCGGTGTTATGTCGCCTGATTTGATGCGGTCATTCAGGCTGATGAGCGTATCGTTCAGCGCGTGTGCGATGCGCTCGGCGATATGGCGGCTGTTGCCGGTGCCGGTGAAATAGAGTACCATGGCGACCTCCTGTGTCTTTTATTGTATTGCCTCTATTGTACCAGCCGTGGCGCGCGCAGACAAGCGCTTTGTGTAGGAAAACCGGCGGAGTAAAGGGACTTGAACCTGAGAGAAAAATCGCCGCAGCTTTTCTTTTTTAACCGAAAGGGGCGAAAGAGGCATATTGCCTCTCGTATACTTGTGTTTCCTGCATTTTCTGCTTGCGGAATGGGGGCGGATATGGTATCTTGAACCATGTGTCCGTCGGCCGTTTTCGACCGGCGGTTCACATTCTCTAACTGAACGACCACCGAAAGGCAGGGCTTTTTCTTATGATGATCAACAAACGGCTCATCGGCGCGGTGCCGGAGAGCAAAAAATATATCGCGGGCAACGTCGCGCTGCAATGGTGCTCGCTGTGCGCGAACATCGCGATGATGAGCGCTGTGACGGCGCTGCTCGCCGCGCTGTACGCGTGCAGCATGACGCAGAGGAAGATCGTCACGACCGCCGTGATCGCGCTTGCAGCTGTCGCCGTGCGATACGGCTGTACCGTCGGCGCGTCGCGCATGGGGTATCTATCGTCCAAGGCGGTCAAGAAGACGCTGCGCGGCGCGATCTATGACAAGCTCCTGTGCCTCGGCGCGTCGTATTCCGAGCAGGTCAAAACGTCGGAGGTCGTGCAGGTCGCGGTCGAGGGCGTCGACCAGCTCGAAACGTACTTCGGCGCGTATCTGCCGCAGTTTTTCTACGCGATGCTCGCGCCGCTGACGCTTTTTGTCGTGCTGTGCTTCGTGAGCGTGCCGGCGGCGGTCGTGCTGCTCGTCTGCGTGCCGCTCATCCCCGTCGCCATCGCGGCGGTACAGACATGGGCGAAGAAGCTGCTCTCGAAATACTGGGGGCAGTACACGGCGCTCGGCGACACGTTTCTTGAAAATTTACAGGGCTTGACGACCTTGAAAATCTATCAGGCCGACGCCTTCAAAAATGATGAGATGAACGTCGAGGCCGAAAAGTTCCGCAAGATCACGATGAAGGTTCTTACGATGCAGCTCAACTCCATCACGATCATGGACCTCATCGCCTACGGCGGCGCAGCGCTCGGCGTCATCATGGCCGCAACACAGCTGCGCGCGGGGAAGATCGACCTTGCGGGCGCGCTGCTCATCATCCTGCTGGCGGCGGACTTTTTCATCCCCATGCGCCAGCTCGGCTCGTTTTTCCATATTGCCATGAACGGCATGGCCGCGAGTGACAAAATTTTCCGCCTTTTGGACCTGCCCGAGCCTGCGCACGGCGGCGTCGACTGCCCTGCGGGCGACATCGTCTGCCGCGGCCTGCGCTTTTCCTACGAGCCGGAGCGCGAAATTCTGCACGGCGTCGATCTGACGATCCCGCAGGGCAAATTCGTCTCGCTCGTCGGCGAGTCGGGCTGCGGCAAGTCGACGATCTCCGCACTTTTGATGGGCCGGAACAAGGGCTACACCGGCTCGATGACCGTCGGCGGCGCAGAGCTGCGCGACATTGAGGAGGCGAGCCTGATGCGGCGCATCACCTACGTCAGCCACCAGAGCTACCTCTTCAAGGGTACGGTACGCGACAATTTGCTGATGGGCAAGCCTGGTGCGAGCGATGACGAGCTCTGGAGCGCGCTCACGCAGGTCAATCTCGCGGACTTTCTCAGAGGGGAAGCGGGGCTCGACACCTTACTTTCCGAGCGCGGCGAGAACCTTTCGGGCGGTCAGCGCCAGCGCCTTGCGCTCGCCCGCGCGCTGCTGCACGACAGTCCGGTGTACATCTTCGACGAGGCTACGTCGAACATCGACGTTGAGAGCGAGAACGACATCATGGCGCAAATTCACGCATTGGCGGGCCGGAAGACGGTGCTGCTGATCTCGCACCGTTTGGCGAACGTCACAGCGTCGGATGAAATTTACGTGCTGGAGCGCGGCAATATCGTTCAGCACGGTACGCACGAGGCGCTGCTGAAGCAGGGCGGTGCTTACGCTGCGCTGTGGTCAGCCCAGCAGGTGTTGGAGCACTACGGAGAGGAGGCGGCAAAATGAAAAAGAGAAGCGGTTTTACCGTCATGGCGCGGCTCATCGGCCTCGTGAAGCCCCTGAGCGGCTACATGGTGCTCGCCATTTTGATGGGCCTTGTCGGCCACCTCTGCGCCGCGTTCATCACGATCTTCGGCGGCTTTGCCGTGCTTGACCTGCTCGGCTTCGCAACGCCAGTCGTGCTCAAGACGACGTTCGTCTGTGTGCTGTACTTTGCGCTCGTGCGCGGCGTCTTCCGCTACGCCGAGCAGTCCTGCAACCACTTTATCGCTTTCAAGCTGCTTGCGCTGATCCGCGACAAGGTCTTCCGCGCGCTGCGACGACTCTGCCCCGCGAAGCTCGAAGGCCGCGACCGCGGCGACCTCATCTCCGTCATCACGTCGGACATTGAGCTGCTCGAGGTCTTCTACGCGCACACGATCTCGCCCGCGGCCATCGCGGCGCTGTTCACGCTCATCATGTGTCTGTTCATCGGGCATTATCACGCGTTGCTCGGCCTTTTGGCACTCGCGGCTTACGTCTGCGTCGGCGTGGTCATCCCGCTCATCACGTCCCGCCGCTCGGGCGATACGGGAATGCGATTCCGCACGGAGTCGGGCGCGCTGTCGGCCTTCGTGCTCGACAGCCTGCGCGGCCTGAACGAGACCATTCAGTACGATCTGGGCGCAGAGCGCCGCGCCGAGATGGATGCGCGCACCGATGCGCTATCCAAAGAGGAAGCCAAGCTCAAGCGTCTCACGGGCCAGAACATGGGCATCACGAACACGGCCATTTTGCTCTTCGACCTTGCAATGCTGGTTTCTTCCGCGGCGCTGGTGCAGCGCGGAGAGCTGACGTTCGACGGGGCGCTCATCGCGGCCCTTGCGCTGTTCTCGTCGTTCGGCCCCACGGTCGCGCTTGCGAACCTTGGCGCGACGCTGCAAAACACCTTTGCCGCAGGCAACCGCGTGCTCGACATTCTGGATGAAGAACCCGTGGTCGACGAGGTCACCGGACAGAAAGAGGTCGAATTTACCGGCGCGGAGGCCGAGCACGTCACGTTCTCCTACGGCGGGGAGGACATTCTCTCCGACGTTTCCGTCCGCTTCCCGGAGGGGGGCGTCGTCGGCATCGTGGGCCGCAGTGGCAGCGGAAAATCGACGCTTTTAAAGCTCCTGATGCGCTTCTGGGACGTGCAGAAGGGCCGCGTCCGCCTGTCAAATACCGATGTATTCCGCATCAACACGGGGAATCTGCGCGAGATGGAGAGCTTCGTCACGCAGGAGACGCATCTCTTCCACGACAGCATCAAAAATAACCTCCGCATCGCGAAGCTCGACGCGACGGACGACGAGATCGTCGCGGCCTGCAAAAAGGCCGCCGTGCACGAATTCATCATGACGCTGCCGCAGGGCTACGACACGCCGGTCGGCGAGCTGGGCGACACGCTTTCGGGCGGCGAGCGCCAGCGCCTCGGACTCGCCCGCGCGTTTCTGCACGACGCGCCGCTGATGCTCCTTGACGAGCCGACAAGCAATCTCGACAGCTTGAATGAGGCGGTCATCCTGAAATCGCTGCACGAGCAGCGCGCGGGCAAGACCGTTGTGCTCGTGTCGCACCGCGCGTCGACCATGCGCATCGCCGACACGGTCTACTCCGTCGAGCACGGGAGAATGAGCTGATGAAGGATATCGAAACCAAGCGCGAGCGCGAAAAGAGAATGGTCTCGCAGATGATCGCCCTCTACTGCCACCGCAATCACCACACAAAGGGCGTGCTCTGTCCCGAGTGTGCGGCGCTGAACGACTACGCCCACGCCCGCTCCGAGCACTGCCCGTTCATGGAGACGAAGACCTTCTGCGTCAACTGCCGCGTGCACTGCTACAAACCTGACATGCGTGAAAAGATCCGCGCCGTGATGCGCTTTTCTGGCCCGCGGATGATTTTCTATCACCCCGTCGCTGCAATCCGCCACGTGGTGGAGACAAAGCGCGAAAAAAAGAGACTGGAGAAAGAAAACCGATGAAGCTGAAACGCCTTTTCTTCCTGATCCTCGGCTGCGTGTGCCTTGCGCTCGGCTGCGTCGGCATCGTGCTGCCGGTGCTGCCCACGGTGCCGTTCTTCCTTGCGACGGTGTTCTGCTTTGCAAACTCGTCGGAAAAGCTGCACGCATGGTTCCTCGGCACAGAGCTCTATCAAAAACACCTCGACTCATTCGTGAAGAAAACGGGCATGACCGCGCAGACCAAGGCCGGCATCCTGATGTCCGTGACGCTGCTGATGGCCGTCGGCTTTTTCCTGATGCTGCGAAAAGCGCTCTACATTCCCTGCGCTATTCTCGCTATTGTGTGGCTCTGCCACCTCGTCTACTTCCTCTTCGGTGTGAAGACGATCAAGACAGAATGCGAGGAGCAGATTTGAGTAAAAAAAGCGGCAGAGCCACCGGAATGCTCCGGCGACTCTGCCGCTTTTTTGAGAGAGAGGGGGGAAAAATCATGCTTTTTCGAGGCGCAGCGGGCCGTAGAAGTAGCTCGCGGTCGCGCCGTCGATGAGGAAGGTCGAGCCCGTGATGAACGCGCCCTTGTCGCTCATCAAAAGCTCGGCGACGTTTGCGACTTCGCCCGCCATGCCGGGGCGTCCCGCGGGGCACTTAGCGAACATGTTCTTGTAGAAGTCGCCGCGCGGGCCGTTGAACTCGTCGAGCGCCAGCGGCGTGACGATGATGCCGGGGGCGATGTCGTTCAGGCGCGCGCCGCGCTTGCCCCATTCGACCGCCTGCGCCGTGACGCGCTTCTCGTTGCAGCGCTTCGCCATCTGATAGGCATGGAGCGTGTCACGGATGTTCTCGGGCTGCAAAAAGTCGAGGGACAGCAGCTCCTCCGTCGGCGTGGTGGCGAGCTTTTCACCCTGCTCCGCCGTCAGCGCAGGCATGCGCCAGCAGGACTGGCTCGAGATCGTCACGCCCACGCCGCCCGGTGCGATGACCCTGCCGACCTCTTCTAAAAGTACCGCCGTACCGTAGAGGTCGACCTTTAAGATCGCCTCGATGGGCGCCTGACTGGGCGACACACCCGCAGCGTTGACGAGCATCTTGATCTCGCCGTACTTCTGCCCCTCGGCGATGAGGGCCTGAATGGACTCGCGGCTCGAGAGGTCCATCTCGACGGGCGTGACATCGAAGCCTGCCTCGTTCATCGTTTTGGCGATAGCCTGCGCATTCTCTAATTACTTGTCGCCTACAACGATTTTCATGCCCGTGCCCATGCGGCGGGCGATGGTCATGCCGATCTGTCCGGCACCGGCCCATAACATGACGTCTTTCATCGTTTTCCTCCTTACAGCAGCGCCTTGACGCTCTGCGCCCAGGCGTTGATCTTGCTTTCCGGCGTTTCCAGATGGTCGCCGCCGTTCGAGTCGAACTACACCTGCATATCACAGGCAAAATCCGCGCCGGGGCAGGCGGCCTTCATATCTTTGATGACGCGGCCCGGCCAGCCGCCGTTTGTCATAAACGGCACAACGGTCTTGCCTGCAAAATTCTGTCTATGCAGGAATGCCTTGACGGCGGGAGCCATCGTGTACCACCATGTCGGCGTGCCGACGGCGATGACGTCGTAGTCGGCGACGTTGACGGGAAGCGGCTTGAGCTCCGGCTCAAAGCCCACGTTCACCTCGCGCTGCCCCTGATCGACCACATCATTGTAGCTGCCGGAGTACGGCACGGCGGTGTCGAGCCGCACAAGGTCGCCGCCGGCGACGCTCTGCAACGCTTTTGCGGTGCGCTCGGTGTTGCCGCACGACCAGGAGTAGTAAACGATCAGGAGCTTTTTCATTTTGCGAACTCCTCAACCCACTGGGCAAGCGCGCTCTTCGCCTCGTCCACGTGGCTGCCGTGGATGGCGAGGCCCTTCGTGACCGCCGCGCCATGGGCAGCCTTGCGGATGTCGTTTTCGGTATCGGAAAGGCCGCTGCCCTCGTGCGTGCAGAACGGGTGGATGGTCTTGCCCGTGAAGTCGTAGTGCTCGAGGAAGGTGTAGACCGCCATCGGCATCGTACTGCAATAGTTGGGGTAGCCGAGGTAAATTTCATCATAGGCGTCGAGGTCATCGGGCAGATCCAACACCGCGGGACGGGCGTTTTTCTGCCAGTCCTCACGCGCCTGCGCCACACAGGTCTTGTAGTCGTCTGAATAGGGCTCGGCCTGCTCAATTTTGTACAGCTCGCCGCCGGTGAGGTCCGCGAGCATCTCAGCAACCTTTTCGGTGTTGCCGACGGAAATGCGGCGGTACGCGCCGCCGAAGTAGTTCTCTCCCGCGCGGGAGTAAAATGCGATCAATGCTGCCATTGTTTCGCTCCTTTCTTATCGCTTTGCGCCAAAAGCGGCGCATGGTTTTTGTTGATACCACCATTGTAAACCGCCGCGCCGCGGGTATCAATTCCGGTTTTGCGGCTTTCCTATAAGAAAAACTGATATGAAAAAGGGCGGAGCCGTCGGTTACGCCTTCCTTACATGGTCAGGTATCGAATTGTTCTTTCAGCAGCCGTGCGAATTCCGGCACGTAGGGGTTCACGTTCTCCTTTTTCCAGAACGCGCAGTATGTGCGAAGAAGCGGCGCACCGTTTCGCATGAGCGGCACGCGGGCAAGCGGTTCGGCCGCCTGCCTTTCGCCGCCCTCCAGCGGAAGAAATCCCCTGCTGCCCGCGACCAGAAGGCGCGCCTCCTCCAGATTCTCGGCATACAGGAATTCACTTGGAAAGCCGAGTACAATGCGGCTGAATTCCTGCTCCGCCTCCCGCTCCGGCGGCGGGGCGATCAGAATGCAGGGAAAATTCTTGAGCTCTGCCGGTGCGACCGCCTCCATCTGCGCGATTGGGCTGTGGGCGGAGACTTCAATCAGGGCGGGCCGGGCTGCAAGGATCAGGTTTTCGTAGGCGTCGGAAAACAAGCGGCGCTGATCGTTGAGCGTGATCTCGACCCGATCCTCGCTCAGCATGTCGCACAGCTCCCCATGGCTGCCGTACGCGATGGAGACGCTAACGTCGGGATACCTCGCCGAAAAGGCCGCGAGCGCGCGGTGGAACTCTCCCCCTGCATAGGTGCGCAGGTAGCCGATCTTCAAGCTCGCCGCCTCGCCCTTGGCGATCTTCGCCGCCTCGGCGCACATGCGGTCGCAGTCCGCTGTAAGCAGCAGGCTCTTACGGTAAAAGTATTCGCCCGCAGGCGTAAGAGAAAACGAGCGATTTTTGCGCACGAGCAGCGCAAAGCCCAGCTCACGCTCCAAGGACTGCACCTGCTGGGAGATGGCTGACTGCGAGATGAAATTTTCCTCCGCCGCGGCGGAAAAGCTCCCGAGACGCACGACGGATTGAAAGTATTTGAGCTGCTTGAGCATGATGCACCTCCTGATGTCTAAATGACGATCCCCTCGCAGTGGTCAATCTCGTGCTGGATGATCTCCGCCGTCCAGCCGGTGAAGGTCTTGAGGCGTGTTTGGAATTTTTCGTTCTGCCACTGGACTTTGACGGTCTGGAAGCGCTTTGCCTTGCGCGTGCCGGTGAGGGACAGGCAGCCCTCCTCGGTGTCGTAGGGGCCGGACTTTTTGACGATGACGGGGTTGAACATGAGCATGTATTCGCCGTCATTTTCAAAAGCGATGATGCGCTTGTTGACGCCGATCATGTTCGCCGCCATGCCGACGCAGCCGTCCTTGTGGGCGATTAGCGTGTCGAGAAGGTCCTGCGCGGTGTTGAGATCGTCCGCCGTGGCGGCTTCGGCCTTTTGGGCGAGGAAAACTTCAGCTTTGCATATTTCACGAATCATGGCGTTCCTCCTGAATCTCATGCTGCGGAGCAAAAAAGCGGGCCTGCGCGTCGGCGAAGCGCGTGTTGAACGCCTCAGCCGCCTGAATGCTGAGCACGTCGTCGGGGCGCATCATATCGAAGGCGTGCATGTCAGAATGATAGACGTCCAGCTCTGCCGGGACGCCTGCGCTCTCACCGCCGACCATGAGCTGATCGCTGCGGACGCCGAACGCCGCAGCGTGCGCTTTCAGGTAAAGGAGCGCGGCATAGCAGTCGTCGATCGCGGCAGGGTAGGGGGCTTTTAGCGCCAGCCGGTATCCCGGCGACAGCACGGCCACGCCAAATTTCTTGACGAGGTCGACCGCGCGGGAGGCGTGTACCATTTCTTTCATCCCTGCGATGTATGCGCCGCCGTGCAGCCACAAAATGCCTGCGGCGTTTTTCGGCGCGGCGAGCGGCGAGAGCAGGAGCGCGGACATGCCGCTGTTTTCCGTCGGGATGCGGACAGCCTGAACGCGGATGCCGGGATCAGGCTTCATCGGGCGCATCGTCATCCTCCATTGCCGCGGCTTTTTCCTTGTAATTTATGCCCCAGACGACCATGGAATCGAGGATGGGCTTTAGGCTGTAGCCGGTCTCGGTCAGCGTGTATTCCACGCGCGGCGGTACCTCGGCGTAGACCTTGCGGGTGAGCAGGCCCTTGGCCTCCATGTCGCGCAGCTGCGCGGTCAGCACCTTCTGCGTTACATGGCCGATGGACTTTTTAAGTTCACCGAAGCGCTTGGTGCCGTCCATCAGGTCGCGCAGGATGAGCACCTTCCATTTGTCGCCGATGAGCATGAGCGTCGTCTCGACGGGGCAGGCGGGTAATTCCATGGTATGACCTCCTTCGTGTTACAGATATTGACCGGTGATGCTGTCGGGATTCAATTGAATTTCCTCCGGCGTGCCGGAGGCGACGATCCTGCCGCCGGCCTCACCGCCGCCGGGGCCCATGTCGATGAGAAAGTCCGCGTTGCGGATGACGTCGAGGTCGTGCTCGATGACCACGACCGTTGCGCCGTTGTCCAAAAGCGCCTGGAAGACGCCGAGCAGCACGCGAACATCCAGCGGATGCAGGCCAATCGACGGTTCGTCGAAGACAAAGACGGAATCGGTCTGCGTGCGGCCGATCTCGCTGGCGAGCTTTAATCGCTGTGCCTCGCCGCCGGACAGGCTCGGCGTTTCCTCGCCGAGCGTCAGGTAGCCGAGGCCGAGCTGCTTCAAAATGCCGAGCTTCTGGCTGACGGTCTTCCGGTCCGCGCAGAATTCAATGGCGGAGTTGACGTCCGTGTCCATGAGTTCAGGAAGTGAGGCGTTTTCGCCCGCCTTGTTCGTGAGCTTCACGCCATAGGCGGCTCTTGCGTAGCGCGAGCCGCGGCAGTCGGGGCAAGGAATGTTGACGTCGGGCAGAAACTGCACGTCGAGACTTACAACGCCCGTGCCGTCGCAGCCGGGGCAGCGGAGAGAGCCGGTGTTGTAGGAAAAATCGCTCGCTTTATAGCCGTGTTCCTTCGCGTCGGGCGACTTGGCGTAGAGCTTGCGCAGCTCATCGTGGACGCCCGCGTAGGTCGCGACCGTGGAGCGGACGTTGATGCCGATGGGCGTCGCGTCGATGAGCTTGACGTGCGCGATGCCGTCGGCTTCGACCGAGCGAATGTGCGCGGGAAGAGCGTTGCCATTGATGTTTGCCTCCAGCGCGGGGACAAGGCTCTCGAGCACCATCGTCGTCTTGCCGGAGCCGGACACGCCGGTGACGACCGTGAGGCGGCCCTTGGGGATGTCGACCTCAAGCGGCTTGACAGTGTGGATCTGAGAAGTAGACAGATGAACCGTGCCGTTTGCGAACAGTTCGTCCTTTTTGGCGCGCTCACGCAGCTTTGTTTCAGCCTTGCCGGAGAGGAACGGCCCAATCTGCGAATTCGGGTTTTCTTCGATCATTGGGATGTTCCCCTCGGCGATGACATGGCCGCCCTTAGCGCCCGCTTCGGGGCCCATTTCGACGATCCAGTCGGCCTCTTTCAAAATCTGTGTGTCGTGGTCGACCAAGATGACGGAGTTGCCGTCGGCGACGAGATCGTGCATCACGCCGGTAAGCCCCACGATGTTCGACGGATGCAGACCGATCGACGGCTCGTCGAGCACATAGAGGACGCCGGTCGTGCGGTTGCGCACGGCGCGGGCGAGCTGCATGCGCTGCCGCTCGCCGGTGGAGAGGGTAGAGGCCGAGCGGTCGAGCGTCAGGTAGCCGAGGCCCAAGTCGATGAGCCGCTTTGCCGTGCTCTCAAACGCCTCGCAGATGCTCTCCGCCATCGGGCGCATCTCCTCAGGAAGACTTTCCGGTACGCCGCGCACCCAGTCGACAAGGTCCGAGAGCGTCATTGCGCAGGCCTCGTCGAGCGAAATGCCGCGCAGCTTCGGCGCGCGGGCGGCAGAAGAGAGACGCGTGCCGTGACAGTCGGGGCAGGTCTCTTCCTTGAGGAATTTTTCGACGCGCTTCATGCCCTTTTCGTCCTTAACCTTGGCGAGTGCGTTTTCGACGGTATAGACGGCGTTGAAGTAGGTGAAGTCCAGCTCGCCCGCCTGGTTGGAATTCTTGTTGTGGTAGAAGATGTGCTTCTTCTCCGCGGGGCCGTGGAAGACGATGTCCTTTTCGCTTTTGGTCAGGTCGCGGAACGGTACATCCGTGCGCACGCCCATCTGGCGGCAGATGTCGGTCATCAGCGACCACATCAGGCTGTTCCACGGCGCGACCGCACCGCCGTCGATGGTCAGGGAATCGTCGGGCACGAGCGTGTCTAAGTCGACGGTGCGGACGATGCCTGTGCCGCTGCACTTTGGGCAGGCACCTTGCGAGTTGAACGCCAGCTCCTCGGCGGACGGCGCGTAGAAATGTGCGCCGCACTCGGGACAGACGAGCTCCTTGCCCGCCGCAACGAGCAGGGAAGGTGGGACGTAGTGCCCGTTCGGGCAGCGGTGGTTGGCTAAACGCGAGAACATCAGACGCAGGCTGTTGAGTAGCTCTGTGCCCGTGCCGAATGTGCTGCGGATGCCGGGCACGCCGGGGCGCTGGTGCAGCGCCAGCGCGGCGGGAACATACAGAACCTCATCCACGCTCGCCTTGGACGCCTGCGTCATGCGGCGGCGCGTGTAGGTGGACAGCGCTTCAAGGTAGCGACGCGAGCCCTCGGCATACAGCACGCCGAGCGCCAGTGAGGATTTTCCTGAGCCGGACACGCCCGCGATGCCGACGATCTTACCGAGCGGAATGTCGACATCGATATTTTTAAGATTGTGGACCTTTGCCCCACGAATGAGCATTTTGTCGATCATGGTATCACTCCATCAGCTGTGAAAAAAGTGTTGAAAATATATAATAGTATCCTTTTGGTAACTACGCCACAATATTGTGCTTACTTTACGAAAGTTCTCTATGGCGCTATGATAAGGCCAACGAAAGAAAAATACAACCTTTCGAGTACAAAACATTTTGGAGATATTTATCATGAACAAGACTGCTGACCGTACCGTAGCGCTGGACAAGGGCCGCGTGGACGTCTATACTAAAAACGGCGTCACCCTTTACGCCTATCAGACCCGCGACCTCATCGACAACGAGGCCTTTGTGCTGGCAAAGAAAGGCCGCGGCGTCGTGATCGAGCTGCCGTGCTTTTTTGACAATATTCGCGAGCTGACGGATTTCCTTAAGAGCGAGGGCGTCACGGTCGAGGCCAAGTTCGTTGCCTATCACGCGGCGGGCGCGTCCTTCCTGCCGGAGGTCCCCGCCTACGGCACCGAATCCTCCGTCGCCTATAACACGACGGGCGGCGGCGCAGGGCTGGTCGCGAATTTCAAGAACGCATTCGGTGACAGCTTCAATCCCGCCATCTGCGGGGTGGATCACGTGCTGGACGAGGGCGAGATCGAGCTTGCGGGCATCCGCTTTGCCGTGAAGCCCAACGCTGAGGCGTTCGACCTTGAAATTCCGGAGATCAACTGTGTTTACACGCACATGATGGGCCACGATTGCCACTCCATCGTGGCGGGCTGCCCGCATGCAGACGGCATCATTTCCCAGCTCAACTACTACATCCGCAAGGGCTTTGACCTTGTCCTGACCGCGCATTACACGCCCGAAGACCTGAAGGATGCGCAGACCAAGGTGGACTACCTGACGAACCTCAAGGAGATCGCGCTGGAGAGCGAAAGCGCCGACGAGATGAAGGCCAAGGTGCAGGAACAGTATCCTGATTACAGCGGAATGAACTATCTTGACATGACGGTGGGCTTTTTCTTCCCCAATAAGTAAAACGCCCTGAGAAAGGAGCAAAACATGACGCAGGCGGAGCGGCGGCTGTACCTGATCCGGTCGCTATTGAACGAAAAAACGGAATACCAAAGCCTGAACGTGCCGCGGGACGCGGGGGAGCAGCGCAAGCTGCTGCGCTCGCTGATGAATGTCCGTATGCCGAAAGTGGCAGACGAAGCGTTTCTGCGCGTGCAGGACGAGTACTTGCAGCAAGAGCTGGCAGACGAGGGCATTACCGACTTCGACGATCTGCGGCCGGTCAGTGGTGACCTTTACCTCTGGCAGGGGGACATCACGCGCCTCAAGTGCGGGGCCATCGTCAACGCCGCGAACAGCGGTATGACGGGCTGCTACATCCCGTGCCACGCCTGCATCGATAACTGCATCCACACCTTTGCCGGCGTGCAGCTGCGTCAGGACTGCGCCGCGCTGATGGCAGAGCAGGGGCACGAGGAGCCGACAGGGCAGGCGAAGATCACGAAGGCCTACAACCTGCCGTGCGATTACGTCCTCCACACGGTCGGCCCGATCGTCTCGGGCCGCGTGACAAGAGAGGACGAGCGGCTGCTTGCGTCATGTTACCGATCCTGTCTGGAACTTGCGGAGAAAAACAGTGTGCGAAGCATCGCGTTCTGCTGCATTTCGACCGGTGTGTTCCATTTTCCAAACGAGCGCGCGGCGGAGATCGCCGTGGAGACCGTGCGGCGCTATAAGGTGGAGACGGGCAGTAAAATAAAGGTGGTTTTCAATGTTTTCAAGGATCTCGACAAAACGATCTACGAGCGGCTTCTCGGCGCAAATTGCGCGCCTGCGGCGCGCGCTTGACGAGGCGGATGCTGTCGTCATCGGCGCGGGCGCAGGGCTGTCCACCGCGGCGGGCTTCACGTACAATGGTGAGCGGTTCGAGCGGTATTTTTCGGATTTTGCGGAAAAATACGGCTTCCACGACATGTACAGCGGTGGGTTCTATTCGTTTCCGTCGCAGGAGGAGTTCTGGGCCTATTGGAGCCGGTATATCTTCATCAACCGCTATCAAAACGCGCCGAAAAGCGTGCACGAGGTTCTGCTCGAGCTGGTGCGGGACAAGGACTATTTTGTCATCACGACGAACGTCGACCACTGCTTCCAGAAGGCGGGCTTTGACAAAAAGCGTCTTTTCTACACGCAGGGCGACTACGGCCTGTTTCAGTGCAGTGAGCCGTGCTGTCAGGAGACGTTTGACAACGAGAAAACCGTCCGCGCGATGGTCGAAGCGCAGGGCTTCGCCGTAGCGGACGGTGTGCTGACGCCGCCGACAGATGGGACGCCAACGATGGCGGTGCCGTCGGAGCTCCTTCCGGGCTGCCCGCACTGCGGCAGACCGATGACGATGAACCTGCGCTGCGACGACAAATTTGCCGAGGACGAGGGCTGGCACGCCGCGGCGGAGCGGTACGAAAATTTCCTCCGCACGCGGGACGGACAAAAGATCCTCTTTTTAGAGCTCGGCGTCGGCTACAACACGCCGGTCATCATCAAATATCCGTTCCTCCGCATGACGGCGGGCAACCCGAAGGCCACCTACGCCTGCATCAACATGGGGCAGGCAAGCACACTGCGCGAGATCGAAGAACGGTCGATTTTGATCGACGGGGATATCGCCGCGGTGATAGAAGAAATGAAGAAAACCGCTTCCTACAAATAGCAGGAAGCGGTTTTAACTTATGATGACAGCGGATTTGTGATTTAAGTACTGCGTGCGATTTTGGGAAAATCCGGTGACGATTGTGATACAATTCACGATTCGGCAAAGTCAGAATTCAATGTGATAGTTTAATTCAGTCCTGTTTTCACGTTGAACTTCACTGCTGATCGTTGCGGTACCACTACATTTTAGTTGCTGCAGGATACCGTCGAGTTTTGCAGCAACTTTTTCTGACATACCTGCGGAAGAACTGCATTGAAAGTGGTAGTCCTTGGATTTTATGGGATTACCGGGTTCATGCGCATTTCAACTAGTCTTTCAATATCACTCTCACGTTTGAAGTAGACAAGTGTGGGGACTTTTGGCGCATCTTGTCCAAAAAAGTGAATATCGGCGGCAATTTCAAACTTTGCATCATTGCTGCGAGAGCTCTCGTATGAAGTATTAGACTCTAGTGTACCAGTTTTTACATTAGTGCGAGAATTATTTTTAACAATAAATTTTTCGTGCTCTTGAAAGACGATTTTAACATGTTTAGCACCTAAGTCTTGCGCAATCGATTCGAGTTCGTTTACACGCTGCTTCTTAAAATAATCAAAATAGTGATTCAGTGAAACGTAGGTCCCTTGTTTGTAATTGTCTACATAGTAAAATGTTTGAAAAACGGAGGGAACAAAATTCCAACCGAGCTCCTGTGCGGATTCTTCGTATAGGTTTAGAATATCGATGCCCTTTACTGTTTTCCAATAGCCGATTGATCCATTGCAGACGAAGCTTTCATCGTGCTTTTTATCATGCTCTACAATACAGACTAATTCGGGAAAGGGAACATGATCATTAGAAGTAGTTTGATCTAATGTATCTTTAAAGACAGGACGGAGCGATTTGCGATCCACCTCATTCTTGGCTTCATCGATAGCATTGCCAAGATATACGGCACCTGACTTGACGCCTTGTCCTGCTGCGATGGTGATTTCGGTTACCTTTTGCTTAGCTTTTTGAACACTTTCGTTGTTTAGTTTAAAGCCAGAAGTGGTGTTTTTACTGAGACTTTTTTGCCTGCATCATTGCTAAAGGGGAATTTTGCTTTGTTAATTGCGGTGAACAGACCTTTCATGGTGTCGGACCTACTTGATGTGGTTTTCTCAGATGTGCCGCCCATAGGATTATCCTCCGTATCTGTCTGATTAAAAAGATGCGTCGCGTTTTACAGAATCATAAAATGCTACACTTACCAACGGATATTTTAATATATTATATCAAATTGTGCGCATGCGCGCAAGCAAAATGAGGACACAATAGACAAAAACTGATATTTTTAATAGGTGCAAATAGATTTGACATGGACTGTACAGTACCCTCTGTTTTGTTGCTTTTTACGATGGAATATGCTATCTTGATTACGGTAATTTACTATAAATATTAGGAGAGTGAACACCGTGCTTTTTGTTTGTTACCCCAAGTGCACCACCTGCCAGAAGGCGGGAAAGTGGCTGGACGAGCAGAGGATCGCCTATGAGCTCCGCGACATCAAAACGGAGAATCCTACTTATGGCGAGTTGACCGCGTGGTACGAGCGGAGCGGTCTGCCGCTGAAAAAGTTTTTCAACACCAGCGGCCTTCTGTATAAGTCCATGGAACTCAAGGACAAGCTGCCCCAAATGAGCGAGGACGAGATGCTGCGCCTCCTCGCCACGGACGGCATGCTTGTCAAGCGCCCGCTGCTGGTCGGCGATGACTTCGTCCTCGTTGGGTTCAAGGAAAGCGAGTGGGCGGCGCGGGTGAAGAACGAATGATGACCGCTGATTGGCTTTCGCTTTATTTTGTATGGCTGCCTTGAAGAGCTTATTCCGAGCATTGAAACGTATATACGGATATAAAGATGTCTAAAATTAGTCGGTTTCAAAGATCTTAGGGCAAGCACATGGTTCGAACATTCGACATCCTGGTCCCAAACTTTTGAATAAAAATTTTTCTACTTTTTCCGGCACTTTATAGACACTTTTGGTTTATTACGGACGCTTTTCACAACTCTTGCCTCCACTGTTTCCGTGTGTTCCGCGCCTGTTTGTAGTCAAACATGTGGTCAAAAACCGCTTTCTGAACACCCTCGTGACAGGGGACAGAAAGCGGTTTTTATAGTTTGCCGGAGTGCCGCGGACGGATGCTTCGTCGCTCCGGTTTGCCGCATTGTACCTCTGCTGGAGAGGTTAAGCAAGTCCTTTATGCAGGGACAGGCGGCGCAGAATTTGCATCGCTATAGGCAAAGAATACCCTCACGCATTTGCCCTCTGAAAATAAAACTCACTCTCCAGAAATACTATTTCGGGTTAAATTTAGTTTCCCCTCAAAAGCTGTTACATTCCCGTAATTTGAGCGGCATTTTAAGGGAAAGTATGTTTGAAATACGGGAAAGCACCTGTTCATATGAGCAGGTGCTGTTTACACAGCCCTATCCGAAGAAATACTGCTTCATATCTGAGGTGCCACCGTCCTTGTCGCAGAACCATTCGTAATCAGCGAGACAGTTTCTGCAGTGGGCAATTACATCAAATCCACCGGGTGAATGCCAGCTGTCGGCAATGCTCATGATTTTCAAAGGTTTCCCACAGGCTGGGCAAGGTCGGATTTTTCTTGCTTCACGAGTGGCACGCGCTCGCTGTTCTGTCTCAAGTACGCCTAAAAGACTCTGCCAAAGATTCGGATTCGGCTCATGCTCTGCATAGTCTTCAAGGTGCCGCCGGATATCATCGGCAGCCAGTACGAGAAACTTATCATCCAGAAGCTGAATGTGATGCTTGATATAATCAGCGACTACCACGGACATACAAGTATTCCTGCCCATCGCATACCGCATTGCCGACAGCAGGATCAAGCGAAAGTCAGAGTCGCAGATCGGGGCGAGCAGATCCTGAGGGAACAGCAGAAACTCCTTGCCATTATTCATACATACGCGCAGCGGTCGCTGTTCTTCCGTTACCAGATTCAGTAGACTGTTAGCTTGATCCTTCAGCTCATCAATGGTGATCGATTCGTAGTCCTGAAACGGGGTTACTTCATAATTCATCATTTGACCTCCAATCAGTTTGTCCTCGTTATGAGGTGTTGGCATTGTAGCTCTGACTGTCCGGAGGTTCAACTGTTTCTTTTGCTTTGCGCTTAAATGTCGAGCAATTCCTGCAAATCGGTCATATTCACCCGAAGTCTATGAGACTCTATTGAATAGGAGCCTAACTTGTGCTATAATATAAATTAAGTTTATTCAACATTCTGTGCTGAGGTGAAAACTATGAAAGCAAGCTACAAAAAATTGTGGAAGCTACTCGTTGACAAGGAGATGAGCAAGGGCGATCTTCATAAAGCATCGGGGCTTTCGTCCAGCACGATGACAAAGCTCAGAAAGGGCGAAGACGTGTCAATGGAAGCTCTGAGAAAAATCTGCATTTGCCTCGGCTGCAATATCGGTGACATCGTGGAATTTGTAGACGAAAGCAAGTAAGAGTCCGCTTTATAGGACAGGCAATATGATATGATAACAATGAGCTTGGGAGACCGGCTCGGATGGAGAAGCGAATGGAACGATCTCTGATTTATAACGGAACGATCACGGCAGAACAGTTCCTCTTTTATGAAATCCGCATTGCATCGAAGTATTACCTCGACGGGACATCCGTGGAGGACGCTATCGAAGAAATCAAAAAGAACAATCTGTTTCAATACCCAACCGAGCGGCTTGTTGCCCGCATGGTGCGAAGCTGCTACAAGCGGCTGGATGCATTAGACGATGAACAGCTTCGGCAGGAATTATCATCGGCTCCGCCTGAGATTGCAAAGCAGATCAACCTCTATGCCATGATGCGCTACAACCGCATTGTCTGGGACTTCATGGTCGGCGTAATCGGAGAAAAGTTCCGGAGTCAGGACTTCGAGTTTTCGCGGAAAGACCTGAATGTCTTCTTCTCCCACTTGCAGGAACAGAACGATGACATTGCCGGATGGAGTGAGTCAACGGTCAATAAGATCAAGCAAGTGCTGACGAAGATTTTAGCTGAGGTTGAGATCCTTGACACCTTCAAATCCACGCGGCTCAATCCGCTGTTCCTCTGCGAAGAACTGGAAGAAGGCATCCGTAGAAATAACGATCTCGAAGCACTCGCAGCTTTTAACTGCTTTAGATAGGAGGCTCTGGCATGAGTGACATCAAGCAAGAGTTAGATAAAATCAGAGGACGTATTTCCGAACCAAGTTTTCTGAAAAACGAAGGCTTGAGCAACGAGGTTGGCATTCATGTGTTCTGCTATGATCCGGCAGACGAGTTAATCGTCAGAGACTTCGTTTCCCGGCTGAAAGCGGAGAGCGGAACGCCGTACCACATTAAGGAATGTGACCTCTACGAGATTTTCCTGAGACTCTTGGAGGACAAGCGTGTTCTGAAATCCGTGGACGAGCTGGAAGAAAAACGCGGAAAGGAATACCTTCTCAAGCAGCTTCAAAAGATCGCAACGCCGGAGGCGCTTCTGGAATACATGAAGTATGAGCCGCATGAGTACGGTGACGTTCTTTTTCTGACCGGCGTGGGAAAAATCTTCCCGTTTATGCGCTCTCATAAAATGCTGGACAGTATGCAGCATCTCTTTGAGGACATCCCCATCGTCATGTTCTATCCGGGATCGTTCAACGGGCAAGACCTCGGATTGTTTGGAAAGTTTCTGGACGGACACTACTACCGGGCATTCAACCTTTTGTAATTGGAGGAAAGCGGCATGAAAATACAAAGTATGTTCCAAAAGGACATTGACCGCCCTATCAACGGCGTTGTTAAGGTCATGCAGGATGACCAGCAGAGCTTAAAGGATGAACTGAGCGAATACATCATCACGAAGGAACTGCGGCGTCATTTTGCCACGTTCTTTGATAACTATGTCAAGGCGATTGATACCCCAACCGATAAGATCGGCGTCTGGATTTCCGGCTTCTTTGGCAGTGGTAAATCTCACTTTTTGAAAATGCTCTCCTACCTTCTCTCCAACAAAGAGGTGGACGGCAAACACGCCTTTGATTACTTCGCGGACAAATTCGACGATCCGATGATGTATGCGACGGTGCAGAAATGTGTCCGCATTCCCACGGAGTCTATCCTGTTCAACATCGACATTGAGGGACCAATCAACAAGGACAAGACCGCCGTGCTGCGCGTCTTTGCGAAGGTATTCTACAATCACTGTGGCTTCTATGGCGAAGACCTCAAGGTGGCGAAGCTGGAACGCTTCATTGATAAGCAGGGCAAGACGGATGCTTTCCGCGCCGCATTCAAGGAAGTCAACGGGGAAGAGTGGGTCAACGCCCGCGATTCCGCCGCCTTCTTCGAGGATGATGTGGTTGAGGTTTTGCAGTCTGTTCTCGGCATGAGCGAGACAGCAGCCCGCAACTGGTTTAACGGCGAAGAGAACGCCGACATGAGCATCAAGCAGCTCGTCTCCGAGATCAAGGAGTATGTGGACAGCAAGGAAGGCAACTTCCGCCTTCTGTTCTGTGTGGATGAAGTCGGTCAGTACATCGGTGACGATGGTGATCTGATGATGAATCTGCAATCGCTGGTGGAAGAGATCGGTGACAAATGCCGGGGCAAGGTCTGGATCATGGTCACGAGCCAGGAAGCGATTGATTCCGTTGTGAAAATCACCGGCAACGATTTTTCCAAGATTCAGGGGCGCTTCAACACCCGCCTGAGCCTGTCTTCCTCGTCCGTCGATGAGGTCATCAAAAAGCGTGTCCTGGCGAAGACAGAGGACGCGGATCACCTTCTGCAAATGGAGTATGAGAAAGAGGCTTCGGGCTTAAAGAGCCTGTTTGCCTTTGATAATCCGATCCTCGACATCAAGGGCTTTACCAGCGCAGCGGAGTTCAGCGCGACCTTCCCCTTTGTGCCGTATCAGTTCATCGTCATCCAGAAGGTTCTCGCAGAGATCCGCAAGCACGGCAACTCCGGCAAGCACCTTTCGGGCGGCGAACGCTCCATGCTGTCCGGCTTCCAAGAGGCGGCGCAGAAAATCGAAAACAAGGATGAAAACGCCCTTGTGCCGTTCTATCAGTTCTATGACACGGTACATACCTTCTTAGAGAGTGCCATCCGCCGCGTCATCGACCGCTGCCAAAATGCGGCGGATGCCAACGACGGCTTGGAGCAGCAGGACGTGAACGTCCTCAAACTGCTCTACCTCGTCCGCTATATTGAGGACGTCAAGGCGAACATCGAGAATATCGCCATCCTGATGATCGACGATATTCACACGGACAAGATTGCCCTCCGTGCGTCCATCACGGCTTCTCTGGAACGCCTTCTGTCTCAGAACTACATCTCCCGCAATGGCGATACCTATGCCTTCCTGACAGATGAGGAACAGGATATTGCCATCGACATCAAGAATACGCCGGTTGACAGCGCACAGATCGTTCAGAGCATTTCTCAGACGGTCTACGGTGAAATCTATCCGGCAAAGAAATATAAATACGGCAAGTATGACTTTGCTTACGATCAGTACGTTGACGAGACGCTGAACGGTGCGTCCACTGGTGGAATGCGGCTTCGCATTGTCACCGTGGCAAGCGACCTCTACGGCGTTGGAGATCAGCGGCTTATCATGGACTCACAGGTCAACAACGAGGCAATCGTTGTTCTCTCGGCGGACACGCCCTATTTTGATGAGCTGGAACAGGCGATGAAGATCCGCAAGTATGTCAAGCAGCGGAATGTGTCGCAGATGCCGGAGAGCATCCAGCGGATCATCCGCGACCGCAACGATGAAGCACGGAAACTGGAAAGCCATGCCCGCAGCCTGATTGAAAAAGCCATCGTCGAGGGCAAGTTCTATGTTCACGGTGAAATCCTCGACCTGAAATACGGCTCTGCGAAGGACAAGCTGGATGAGGCTATGAAGAGCCTTGTCGAGAGCGTCTATTCCAAGCTCAACATGGTCAATCAGTTTGTGGACAGCGACGCCGATATTCTCGCCATCCTTAACGGCGCGTATGAAGAGGTCGGCTTTACCGGGCTGGGCGCGAACAACGAAGACGCCCTCAATGAGATCAGTCAGTGGTTGGAGCTGCAAAACCAGAAGATGCTCAAGACCTCGATGGGCGATGTGCAGCGCCGGTATCAGGCGATCCCCTACGGTTGGAAGGAAATCGACATTGCAGCCCTGATTGCCCGTCTGATCGTCCAGCAGAAAATCCAGATCAACTATGGCGGCGCAGTTGTTGGCAAGGAGGAGCGCCGTTTGGTGGACTTCCTGCGCAAGAAGACCGAGATTGACAAAGCCATTGTCGCACGGCGCATTGCCCCCTCCGAAGAGCTGATCCGTAAGGGCGTCAACTTCCTGCGGGACTATCTGGGCGCGATGGACATTCCCTCCGATGAGGACGGGCTGATCCGCTTCGTCTTGAATACCTTCGAGACCAAGCAGAGCCACTATCAGAAGCTCCTTGACGAGTTCTACTCCAAAGAGCGTTACCCCGAAAAGGAAACCGTCACTGCTGCCCGTGACTTGATGAACGACGTTCTGAGCCAGCGCAAGGACAATGTTGCATTGCTCAAACGGATGGTGCAGCGGCAGGACGATCTTCTCGATTCCGCCGAGGATATGGAGGGCGTGGAGATGTTCTTCAAGGCGCAGCGGACGGTGTTCGACGATGCCAAGAAGCGGCTTGCCAGCATTCTCAAGGAGAGAGACTACTTCGCAGCGGACGCAGACACGTTGAACGTCATCAGCACGATGTCCACGATCCTCGCCATGCCGAAGCCGTACTCCCGCATCGGGGAGTTGCCGGAGCTTGTCCAGAAGGTCAAGACCGCCTACGACAGCTTGCTGGATATGAAACGTGAAGAGGTTGCGGAGAACATCCGCCAGTGTATGCAGGATGTTCACCAGCTTGCCAGCGAAGCGCGGGACGCCGGGGCGCTGCTCCGTCAGGCGGACGATCATTTCGTGAATAAGCGTGAAGCGGTAAAAACTGCGACATCCCTCACCGAGCTGGATGCCATGATTACCCAGCTTCTCAACTACAAGGACACGATCTGCCGCCGCATGGAGGTCATGTCTGCCTCCCGCCAGCAGGAAGCGCAGAAGCCAACGCCAGCAGCACCCGCAAAGCCCGGAACACCCGCGCCGAAGCCCCCGAAGATCATGACCGTGCGCCGGTATGACCTCTGCTCGGTCAAGCGTCTGCAAAACAAGGAAGACATTGATAAGTACGTCGAGGTGATCCGCGAAAAGCTCATGAAGACGCTCGAAAGCTGCGACGGTGTGCAGATCAACTAAAGGAGTATCAGAAGATGAACAAGAACGCAATTCAGAAGTTTGCGATCTGGGCGCGGAACGAGCTGATCGCTCAGGTTTCCCAACGTGCCTATCAATATGGAATTGACGAGTTCGGCTTTGGTGACGCCTCTGCGGACACCCTGAATGGTCGGCTGCTGACGGCGGAGGAAAAGTCCCAGCGGCAGGAACTCATCAAGCAGATCAAGGAAAAGGGCTATCAGCAGGTCATGGAAGAGGTTGCCTACACTTGGTTCAACCGCTTTATTGCCCTGCGCTTTATGGAGGTCAACAATTATCTGCCCTCCCATATCCGCGTGTTCTCGGATGCTTCCGGCGCGTTCAAGCCGGAGATCCTGAACGACGTGCTGCACCTTGATCTGCCGGGACTGGACAGCGGCAAGGTGGCGGAGTACATCGAGAGCAACGACACCGAAGCCCTCTACCGCTATCTGCTGCTGACACAGTGCAACGCGCTGAACAGTGCGCTTCCTGTCATGTTCGAGCGGATGGGTGGCTATACGGAAATGCTGCTGCCCAACAACATTCTCCGTCAGGACAGCGTTCTTGGTCACATGGTTTCCGACATTCCCGAAGAGGACTGGCAAGATGCCGTTCAGATCATCGGCTGGCTGTATCAGTATTACAACACCGAGCTGAAAGACGATACCTTTGCCCAGCTCAAGAAGAATGTCAAGATCACGAAAGAGCGCATCCCCGCTGCAACGCAGCTTTTCACGCCGGACTGGATCGTCCGCTATATGGTGGAAAACTCTCTTGGCCGGCTTTGGCTGGAAGGTCACCCCAATGCCGAGCTGCACGACGGCTGGAAATACTATCTGGACGAAGCCAAGCAGGAGCCGGATGTGGAAGACCAGCTTGCCAAACTCCGTGAGGAATACAAGACCATCAAGCCGGAAGAAATCAAGGTCATCGACCCCTGCATGGGCAGCGGTCACATCCTTGTCTACGCTTTCGATGTGCTGATGCAGATTTACACCTCCGCCGGTTGGGATCAGCGCGAGGCGGCGCAGAGCATCCTCAAGAATAATCTCTTTGGGTTAGACATTGATGACCGCGCGGCGCAGCTTGCCTATTTTGCGGTGATGATGAAGGCGCGGCAGTATGACCGGCGCTTGCTTACCCGTGGGATTCAGCCCAATGTCTACTCCATCCGAGAGAGCAACGGCATTCAGGCAATGACCATCGAGTATTTCCACAAGAATGATCCGAAACTGAAATCCGACATTGAGCGTATTGTCACCGAAATGCGGGATGCCAAAGAGTACGGCTCCATCCTGAACATCACGCCCGTGGACTTCACCGGACTGTACGCCCGATTTGACGAGATCCACAATGACATCAACATGATGCAGATGTCGGCGCTGGATGAACTGCTGCCGCTGGTCAAGTGCGCCGAAGTGCTGGCGCAGAAGTACGATGTGGTGGTGACAAATCCGCCGTATATGGCAGTCAGCAACGCCGGTGCGAAGGTCAACGACTATGTAAAGAAGAACTTCCCGGACAGCAAGGCAGATCTGTTCGCCGTATTCATCGAACGCTGCGGACAGATGGCAAAGAAAAACGGCTATCAGGCGATGATCACGCAGCACGCTTGGATGTTCCTGTCCAGCTTTGAAAGAATGCGAGAATGTCTTCTCCGCTCTGTAGATATTGTGTCTTTAGCGCACTTGGGTGTTGGTACATTTGTTGATCTAAATAGTAAAGTTGTGCAATCAGTAAGTTTTGTTTTTCAGAACGCGCATGTTGTAGATTACACTGGTAGATATGACCGGTTGTTTGAACAGCAAGGTCTTTATGAAGACAACCAAGAAAAAGAAAAATGGTTAATTTCGGGAAAACATAAATTTTTAACAAGACAAGAAGATTTTGCAAGAATCCCCGGCTCTCCGGTGGCGTATTGGGTAAGCAATCATCTTCTGGAGACATTTTCAAATCAGCCAGTCGGAAATGTAGTCATACCTCGTCATGGCTTAGCTACATCAGACAATAATCGTTTTTTGAAATTGTGGCACGAAGTTTGTCTAGGAAAAACAAGTCTCTTAACCAAATGCGATTTTACTAAGAAGTGGTTTCCTATGAACAAGGGGGGATCATTCAGAAAATGGTATGGAAACCTTGAGTGGATAATTAACTATGAAAATGATGGTCAAGAAATTAAAGCATTTGCTGTGGAATTATACAAGTCGGCATCCAGAACAATTCAGAATACCCAGTTCTATTTCCTTGAAGGTCTAACTTGGTCGGCTTTGACCAGTGGGGCGTTGTCATTTAGATGGACTGATGTAGGAGCAATATTTGGTTCTGGTGCACACTGTGCATTTGCAGATGATGAAGAGAATTTACTGTATGGACTTGCTTTGCTAAACGGAAAGGTTAGTACTCTTTACTTATCAATAATGTCCCCTACTCTAAATACAAATGTTGATGATATTCGGGCAACACCATTAATCATAAAAGGGCGAGACATGGTGGTTTTACTTGTTCGAGAATGTGTCAACATCTCAAAGTCGGATTGGGATTCCTATGAAACCTCATGGGATTTCAAACGGAATCCGCTGGTGTGAGGAGGAGAAGATGATTCCTTCATTGCAGGGTCATATAACAGATGCGCAAGTTCAAGCCATTTTGGATATTATAGTGCGTCAGTATCGAAGATATTTGCGACTAACAAATAGCGGGGAATTTAATAATGTTTTTGCCGAAGAATATGCTCCACATAAAAAGCAGCATAGCGTTTCGTGGGCTATTTCAAGCGGCTTCCCAAGTAAATCCGTTATATCAGATTCTTTAGTTGTGAATTGTCTGCGCTATGGACGCGGGCATACACGGCCTGTATTAAGTAATGAAAATATTGAATTAATGATCCTTAACAAGACTACGCATTTCCAAGCTGATTATCTGCGGACACGTTATCTTTATAATCAGCACAATTTTGAAAGTCAAAAGTTGTTTGCGTATATAAAATTTGAAGTGGAGCATGGGCAATTGAAATTTGTTTCACTGTGCTTACCTGATGAAATGGGTAACATTATTGATGAAGATATGCTGCTCACAACAGCAAATATTCTTAGGCTCGCAAGCTAAAGAACATCATATACCCGATAATAAATACTTATCAGACAATTTATTTGGAGTTCTTTGTTGTGCAGAGTTACTACCTGTCAGCGCGTAACCAAATAAATGAGAAACGCTATGCCATATTTTGAAACTGTCCAAGAACTTCTGGATAATGGCACACCACTTAGCACTAACTTGGTACTATCTTGGAACGAACTTAGGACCAACTTGCGGGAAACTTGCGACTAACTTGCGACCTGACACGCAAGATCAGTATTCAAGTTGTAGGAGGAACACGAATATGAGAAGACTGACTTCCGAGAAATATGCTGCTTCGCAGCACAAAAGCAATCTCCGCAACATCCGTGGAACCTTCGCCGCTGAGGGCATGACGATCAGCAAATCCACCCGCAGCAACCTTGACCGGATCGCCAGTGGCCAGTCCAGCTACCAGCAGGTCTTGACCGAGCTGCGGGCAAAGTACGAAAAGAGCTTTTAAGCGAAATCTGTTGGCGTGAGGTGTGAAATGCAAACTTTAGTTGATAGCCTTACAAAGTTTATTTCCGAGCATACCGAGTTTTCACAAGATGTTTTTGTGGCTATTCTCGGCGTTGTTATAGGCTCAATTCTAACTGCGTTAATCAACACTCGCGCTACCCGCACTCAAGCAAAGTTTAACATGGAACATGAACTGCTAAAGGAATACCACAAAAAAGTGCAACAGTTCTGTCGTGATATTGAAGAAATCGAAATATCATTGGCACAGGTCAAATGGGAAACAGCGGAATTATCCGGGAAAATCTATGCCTTAGATACCGCACTCGTTCAATTTACTATTAGACTACAAGAGGAACGTAAATTTGTGCGTAAACACTTGAGTGCCAAAAGCGTTCAAAAGTTCATTGATGGAGTAACACTTTTCCACAGCGGTTTATTTGTACCCGCTATGGACACCAATTCTGGATTACCCTCATTCGATCTTCTAAAAAAGATTGACATAGAGCACATCAGAATTTTGCGTTGCGCAGAAAAGGAAATGCAGAAAGTAAGCGTATGCTTTTCTGACAGTATGGAACACATCCTCTCGCCCGGCATTTTCGGGTGGTTGAAACGTAAGATTCGTAAGCCTGTAATGGCTATTTCCGAGTGTATTGCGATTGCAACGGATGGCAGCAAGGCACAACATAAATGAAAGTGCATTACCACGCATTAAGCGCACGAAATCAAAGGAGAAACGCTATGCCATATTTAGAAACTGTCCAAGAGCTTCTGGAAGCCAAAGAGGGTGAACACGTCCAATTCAAGGAAGCCAAAAATCGGTTTGACTTTGGAGAGGCGGCGAGGTGCTGCTGCGCTTTGGCGAACAATGGCGGCGGCAAGCTGGTATTTGGCATCACGGACAAGAGACCCCGCAGCGTGGTCGGAAGCGCAGCTTTTGACCAGCCGGAGCGCACCCGCATGGGCTTGATTGAGAAGTTGAAGGTCAATGTTGATTTTCAGCTCTTCGACTACGAGGGAAAGCGGGTTTTGGCCTTCGACGTGAAAAGCCGTCCAATCGGCTTGCCGGTACAATACGATGGTGTAGCATGGATTTACGAGGGTGATACGCTCAAGCCCATGCCGGAGGATATGCGCCGCAGCATCTATGAAGAGACCGGCGGCGATTTTTCCGGGACGATCTGCGCCGGGGCAACAATCGATGATTTGGACGAGACCGCCATTGAAAACTTCCGCACCAAGTGGATCGAAAAGAGCGGCAAAAAGCAGCTTGCCACGCTGTCTAAGCAGCAACTTCTCCATGACTGCGGTGCCATTACGGATGACGGCGTGACGTATGCAGCTCTGATCCTGTTCGGCAAGAACGCGGCGATCATTAAGTATTTGCCGCAAGCGGAGATCATTTTTGAGTATCGTTCCTCCGAAGCGTCGGGGCCTGCCAATCAGAGAGAAGAGTTTAAGGTTGGCTTCTTCGCTTGCTATGACCGCGTGTGGGAGCTTGTCAATCTGCGGAACGATAAGCAGCATTATCAGGAAGGCTTTTTCGTGTTTGACATTGCGACCTTCAATGAGCGCGTTGTCCGAGAAGCGATTCTGAACGCGGTGAGCCACAGAAACTATCAGTTTGGCGGAAGCATCTTTGTCCGCCAGTTCCGCGACAGATTGGTTGTCGAAAGCCCCGGCGGACTTCCCTTCGGCATTACGCTTGACAACATATTGGATCGCCAGCTCCCGCGCAACCGCCGTATTGCGGAGATCCTTTCCCTCTGCGGCATGGTGGAGCGTTCTGGTCAGGGCATGAACCTGATGTTTGAGCTGAGTGTGCAGGAGGCAAAACCGCTTCCTGACTTCACAGGTACGGATGACTTCTTCGTCAGCGTTACTCTGAACGGACTGATCCTCGACAAAGCGATGCTTTCCGTTATCAACCGGATCAGCGAGAGAGGTGCGGAGCTGCTGTCCACCGAGGATTTCCTTGTGATTGATGCTCTGTACCATGAAAGACCGCTGAGTGAGAAGATGCAGTCTCGCCTGAATCGGCTGATCGAGATGGGTATTGTCGAGCATATCGGTCGCAAGAAGTACGTTCTTGCCAGAAGCCTCTATGCGGCAACGGGAAAAACCGGTGTGCATACAAGGCACGTCGGATTGGATCGAGATACCAACAAGGAGTTGCTGCTAAAGCACATCCGCCAGAACAACGAAGTTGGTACTCCGTTCAAAGAATTGCAGCAAGTTTTGCCGGGGCTCAACCGCAATCAAATTCAAGATTTGATGAAGGAATTGAAAAAGGACGGAAAAGTTTTTTGCGAAGGAAAGACAAGCGCCGCAAGGTGGTTTGCTATAAATTGATGGAAACGGACTTGCGGAAAACTTGCGTGTAACTTGCGGGAAACTTGCGGGAAACTTGCGGGAATTACAACTCAACACGCAAGATCCGCGTTTAAGTTGGTGGAGGGATAATTGATATGGGAAGACTGATTTCCGAGAAATATGCTGCTTGGCAAGCCGAGTGCGAAGAACGCTTCCAGCAGCTCAAAAAGAACGAAGAAGAACTCAACCGCATTTTCATTGACATTTACGGTTTGCAGGACGAATTGACGCCGGATGTGGCGGACAAGGATGTGACCGTGCATCGCGTGTTTGACAGCAAGGATGATGTGCCGGAATCTATGAAGGGCAGCAACTATGTCCGCACCATGCGCGATGAGATCGTCTCCCTCATCTCCTATGCCGTGGGCTGTATGTTCGGGCGCTACTCTCTGGACGTGGATGGGCTTGTCTACGCAGGAGGAGATTTTGATTCCACTTTTAGAAAGGGAAGCCTTGTAGATGAGTCGGGGACGGCAATAACTTTTGGCGGTATTAGGATTGCTGTTAGCGACACTTACGACTATATAAAAAACGAGGACAAGTGGATTCCTGTTACCTTTGCGCCGGACACCGACAACATAATTCCCATCTGCGATGACGAGTATTTTGACGATGACATTACCGGACGTTTTGTCGAGTTTGTTCGTAAGGCTTATGGTGATGACACGCTGGAAGAAAACCTCAAGTTTGTCGCCGATGCACTCGGCGGCAAGGGTACGCCCCGCAAGGTGATCCGCAGCTACTTCCTGAATGACTTCTATGCCGACCATCTGAAAACCTATCAGAAGCGTCCAATCTACTGGCTCTTTGACAGCGGCAAGAAGAACAGCTTCAAGGCACTGTGCTATATGCACCGCTATCAGCGCGATCTTCTCGCCCGTCTGCGCACGGACTATGTACATGAGCAGCAGGAGCGTTACCGCACCCAACTTGCCCAGCTCGGTGATGCTATTGACCATGCCAGTGCATCCGAGCGCGTGAAGCTGACCAAACAGCAGAAGAAGTTCCAAGATCAAGCGACCGAGCTGCAAAAATACGAGGAAAAGGTTCACCACCTTGCCGACCAGAACATCGAGATCGACCTTGATGACGGCGTGAAACATAACTACGAACTGTTTGCTGATGTGCTGGCGAAGATTAAGTGAGGAAATATTATGGCGGTCTTTTACTACTACTGCAAACTCAGTACATTTAAGTCTATGCTGCACAGTAAGACACTGTGGCTAACCGATTTGACTAAATCAAATGATGCCGAGGAGGTCTTCCGAGCATATTGCAATCTGTGGAATAGAGTGAAGTTACTCCTTGAACAGAGTGATCTCCCCAAAGACATACTTAAATCGCAAATAGAAGCGTGTGACTCAAACTTTCGCATTCAAAGTTATTCGGATGTTCCGTATGGCTGTTGCCTTTGCACCGAGGATGATTTGGTTCAGCAATGGAATGAGTACGGAGATAGCAGAAAAGGCATCGCAGTTGGCTTTGACTTTGCGTTAATTAACGGTCTGCAAAAGCAGTATCCGATTACATCGGCATTGATTTCACATTCTCTCGGATATGAATCGGTAATCTATGATATTCGCGGATTAGGGTTAGAAATGGCGAAACTGTGCTATACAATTATTAAAGATAATGGTGTCATGGCGTGGATGACCATTCTATCAACTTTCAAGCATTATGCCAGCTTTATAAAGAATCCAACATTCAAAGATGAGAAAGAAACAAGAATTGTGTTTCTGCCTAATGCTATTCCAGAGAACGGTTACGAAGACTCTTTAGATAATTTGAGCGACCTTAAAACAAACATATTAAATCATTACAGTCTTGGTTGGTTGCACGATGGAGTATCTGCACTCAAGTCAATTACCATAGGTTCCGAATGTACTGCAACAGAGGCTAAGATACGAACGATATTAACTAACGAGGGACTAAACTCTGATATACCAATTAAGCAATCTGAATGTACATATAGAGCGCGACAACATTAAGGAGGACTGCGCAATGCCAAATGAGCGCGTACAATTTAATCTGACGGAGCGTTTTGCAGCCCCCTTGCCGGAGTTCTATCGCCGCAGGATCGTCTTCTGGAAGGACGAGGATCGGGAGTTTGAGAAGGACGTTGACGAGCTGAATTTGGAGGGCGTCAAGATTATCAAGCTGACTGGCACAAACAATTTTGCCGTCAAGAAGCTGCTGCTTCACGATGATTTAGAGAGCGATTACCTCGTCTACTGCCCGATTACATACACCGGCGATGAAGATAACTGGCTACAAGACATTGAATATTACAGCGAGACCTTCCGCGCGGATTTTATCTCTATGCAGATGGATGAGCTGAATATCGCACCGTCTGCCGCAATGCGGAAGACGGTCAAGCTCTATGCAAAGTTCTTCGACAGCAAAGAGCGTATTCAAAAGCTACGCAGGATCGGGCGGGACTATCAGACGCCCCTCCAACTCCATATCGACATTATGGCTGTTCTCGCCGGTCTGAGCGAAGGTTCTGCGCAGGATGTCATCATCGCCGTCCTTGCTGCGGGTTTCGATAAGGAGACAAACAGCGTCTTGCAGAGCATCCGCAAGTTTGGCAGCATTGAAGCCTTCTGGCAGCTTGCGCGGAAGTACACTGGCTACATCGAGGAAGAGGACAAGCCGCTGGGCTGCTTTGCAGCGCACGTTCTGCTGACCGCGCTTTCTCAGACGATGAACACCTCCGTCCTGAAAGGCTTGGAGCGTTTCGTTTCCGAGACCAACAAGGCGTACTGTTACAGCATCGTCCACGAATGGCGTTCCCGTGAGGATAACGAGGACTTGTACGAGCTGTGCCGCACCGTGGAGAACGAATTGCAGCTCCCGACGCGCTTTGACAAGTTTGAACCGGAAACGCTGATCACGGGGGATGTCTTCCCGTGCATCAACGAGAGCATCCTGAAACAGCTCTTTGCCGAGATCAGCGACCATGTTGTGAAGGCCGATCTCATCATGAAGGTCTGCGAAAACAGGCGGACTGCCGGATGGTATGGGCGGTTCTTGGATTATTTTGACTGCCTCTTCTTCATTGGGAAGATGCAGACCTTTTATCAGGAACACGGCGGCGGATTTCATATCGTCGAGCCGAAGAAAATCTGGAAACTCTATACAAGCGATCTTTACCGCATGGATGCCTACTACCGCCGATTCCATCACGCCTTTGGAAACTCGCTCAAAAACACAAACGATGTTTTGGAAGACGGCTTGAAGCACTCGACAGAGTTTGTCGAGACTCTGTATCAGAACTGGTTCCTGCGTGAATTGACTGCTTGCTGGACAAATGCATCGGCAGATGACCTTGCTATGCTTGGCTATGTTTCGGAGATCGAGAAGCAGCGGGATTTCTATAAGCGATATGTCGCTCCCGCAAGCAGCAAGAACACCCGTGCATTTGTAATCATCTCGGACGCACTTCGCTATGAAGTTGCCTCCGAACTTTCCGAGCGCATTGTCCGCAACACAAAGGGCACCGCCGAGTTGGAGTCGATGCAAGCGATCTTCCCGTCCATCACGAAGTTTGGTATGGCTGCCCTTCTTCCGGGGAAGAGCATTTCTGTGAACGACAGCATGGATGTTCTCGTTGACGGAAATCCCACCCGTTCCACCGTGGAGCGAGGCGCAATTCTGAACGCGACGCCGAAAGCCAGTGTTGCCATTCAGTACAATGACCTTCTGAACATGAAGAAGGATGAACGGCGTGAGCTGGTTGCCGGGAAAGATGTGATCTACATCTACCATAACTCCATTGATGCCATCGGAGACAAAGCCCCTACGGAGTCCAAAGTCTTTGACGCCTGTGAGACAGCAATTCAGGAGCTTTCCAGCATTCTGCGCATCATCGTGAATGAACTGAGCGGAACGAACATTTTCATCACGGCGGATCACGGCTTTCTCTACACCTACAAACCTCTGGATGAGAGTGATAAGATCGACAGGAAGGCATTCTCCGGCAACGTGTATGAGCTTGGACGTCGTTATGCGCTGACCGCACCTGACACGACCGCAGATTATCTTCTCCCTGTTAATCTGGAACGGGAACTGGATGGGACGCCCATCAAGGGCTATGTCCCGCAGGACACCATCCGCATGAAGGTTCAGGGCGGCGGTGAGAATTATGTCCACGGCGGTATCAGTTTGCAGGAGATTGTCGTGCCTGTGATTGCCTTCAAGAACCTCCGCACGAGCAACAAGAATTACGTCGAGGTTAAGAACGCGGAGCTGAAGCTCCTGAGCGAAAGCCGCAAGATTTCCAACTTGATCTTCTCGTTGGAGTTCCACCAGCGTCAGCCCGTGGGCGATAAGATCCAGCCCTGCACCTACTCCATCTACATGACAGATGATGAAGGCGTGGTGATCAGCGACCGACAGACGGTCATCGCGGACAAGACCAGCGACAACGCAGCGGACCGCGTGTTCCGTGTCCGGTTCAATCTGAAAGCCGGAACGTATGATAAGAAGAAAGTCTACCGTCTGGTGATCGCAAACGAGATTGACGTGGAAGAGATCGAGTTCCACATCGACATTGCGTTCGCGGACGATTTCGGCTTTGACCTGTGAGGTGGCAAGAATGGATGAGCAGAGAATGACCGGAGAAACCGGCGATAAAAACGCAGTGATCGACCGAAAACTGCGGCAGTTCTTTGACGGAAAGATCGTCCGGAAAGACCTGACGAAGAAGATCAAGGAAGGCGCAAATGTGCCGGTCTATGTCCTTGAGTTTTTGCTTGGTCAGTATTGCAGCTCGGATGATCCAGAGGTCATCGAGACCGGCGTTGAGAACGTCAAGCGCATCTTGGCGGACAACTATGTCCGTCCGGACGAGGCGCAGAAGATCCTCTCCATGCTTCGTCAGCGCGGGATGCACACGGTCATCGACAAGATCACTGTCAATCTGAATATGAAAAAAGATACCTATGAGGCAGAGTTCTCCAACCTTGGTATCAAGAATATCCCTATTTCAGAGGACTATCCCGCAAAGTTTGACCGGCTGCTCTGCGGCGGTATCTGGTGCATTGTGCAGCTCGAATATGAGTTTCTGGAAGAAGAGAAAAATGCCTCTCCCATCCACATCCGCAAGCTGACGCCGATCCAGATGCCCCATGTGGACATTGAGGAATTGAAGGAAGGCAGAAAGAACTTCACCGAAGAAGAGTGGCTTGAGATCATGCTGCGTTCCTGCGGTTATGAGCCGGATAAGCTGAACGACCGCGAACGATGGCTCCTGCTTGCCCGTATGCTGCCGCTTGTCGAGAACAACTTCAACCTCTGTGAGCTGGGTCCGCGAAGCACCGGTAAATCCCATATCTACAAAGAAATCTCCCCGAACAGCATCCTTGTTTCCGGCGGTCAAACTACCGTTGCGAACCTGTTTTACAACATGGGCAGAAAAACCGTGGGCTTGGTCGGCTTGTGGGACTGTGTGGCGTTCGACGAGGTTGCCGGTATCAACTTCAAGGACAAAGACGGCATCCAGATCATGAAGGACTATATGGCGTCCGGCTCCTTCGCTCGTGGAAAGGAAGAAAAAGCTGCGACCGCTTCTATGGTTTTCGTCGGCAATATCAATCAGAGCGTGGATGTGCTGCTGAAAACATCCAGCCTCTTTGATCCGTTCCCTCCCGAAATGGGAACAGACACAGCATTCCTTGACCGTATGCACTGCTATATTCCCGGCTGGGAGATACCGAAGTTCCGTCCGGAGCATTTCACCAATGACTACGGTTTCATCACCGACTATCTGGCAGAGTTTATCCGGGAGCTTCGCAAGGAGCAGTACGGCGATGCGTTGGACAAGTATTTCCGCCTTGGCAAGAACCTCAATCAGCGTGATACCATTGCCGTTCGCAAGATGGTCGGTGGTATGATCAAGCTGCTTTATCCGGACGGGGAGTTTACGAAGGAACAGCTCGAAGAAATCCTCAAGTTTGCACTCGAAATGCGCCGCCGCGTCAAGGAACAGCTCAAGAAGCTGGGTGGCATGGAGTTCTACGATGTCAATTTCTCGTACATTGACAACGATACCTTTGAGGAACATTTCGTCTCCGTCCCGGAGCAGGGCGGCGGAAAGCTGATCCCCGAAGGAATGTGCAATCCCGGTCAGGTCTATACAGTTTCACAGGGAAAGAGCGGCATGATCGGCGTCTTCCGTCTGGAATCGCAGATGCTTCCCGGCGGCGGAAAGTTTGAGCGGACGGGACTAGGTTCTGACGGCAAATGCAAGGAAGCGGCAAATACCGCCTTCAACTATCTGAAAGCGAACGGCAACCGCATCAGCGGCGCGATCAGCACGACAACGAAGGACTATATCATCAACTATCAGGATTTACAGGGCATCGGCATGACCGAGAAGCTGGCACTTCCTACGTTGATTGCGCTCTGCTCGATTGCGCTTGGAAAGCCGACTCTCAGCAGTCTGGCGGTGCTGGGTGAGATCAGCATTGCGGGAACCATGCTCAAGGTGGACGAGCTTGCAAATGCGCTTCAGGTCTGCCTTGATAGCGGTGCAAAGAAGGTGCTGTTGCCTATTACATCGGCGGCTGATCTCGGACTTGTCCCAGCAGATTTGATTGGCTGCTTCAATCTGGTTTTCTATCAGAGCGCAGAGGACGCGGTTTATAAGGCATTGGGCGTTGAGTAATTCCGATAAAAAGAGGTGAGACCAATATGCGCTGTCCGTGGTGCGGAAATCCGGCAACAACGCATGGAGATTGGTGGGAGTGCTATTATTGCGGCGACAGCGGAAATTTAAGAAGGACGCCGGTACAACAACCGGCACAGATCACGTTGACGCTTTCCTTTGTCTACCATGTTGATCTACCCGAAACGTGGAGCAATCTGAAAAAGGAATTGAATCAGATTGCGCCTAAAAACGCTTTGCTCTCGCAGCTTCTCGGAAAAGTGCTGCTGCATCACATCTCAGTCGGAATTCATCATGCAAGGACTTTGCCGGACGAAAAGAAGGCGGAGGAACTGCGGACTTTCCTGACTGCTACCGCTGACCTGAATTTGGGCGAAAGCGCAGAAGAGATCATGCGTGATGCGAGACGCGGCGTTCTGTTCTGTGAAGAAGCAGCCCTTTCCGAAACGGACTGCGGCACGTTCTGGACAGAACTGCTCTCCACGCGGCCCGCGGAAGACTACTACAACCATGTCGATACGGACGGTTTGTTTGAACTATTCTCCGAATTGTCCTCTGCCTATGCCTACTTCGGCGGGAAAAAGGATGAGGAAATGGGCGAGGCGCAGGATCATCAAAATGCACTGGAAGAAGCCTATAACACCCATTGGCAGAACAAAGTGCTGCTGCATCCGGACATAGAACGCGCAAAACGCCTCTTGGCGCAGGGCAAGTTTCCGGATTACGAGGATATTTGCCGCGAGATTTTGCTGGTTGAATACCCGGAGGAAGTTCCGCACGAAAGCGCCCAGGACTTCGATGACTTGTCATGGGAGTCCATTCTGGATGATGTATACGCAAGCAACACGGCAAAAGGCATCCAGATGTGGCGGCGACTTTTGGACATCGCAGAACCGTCTTTGAAAACCAACGCCAAAACCGCCGAGAAACTGCTCTTGGACTGGGATTGGCTGGATTCTCCGAGTCATGATCAGGTGCTTCCACTTCTGGGCGCACTAGATGATGAGCGGTTTGTGTCGCAGCTTTTTGAGAGCGCATATATTGGCAGATTGCAGCTTGATGTTTTGAATGCTTGCCGCTCCTGCGGGCAGGAAGAATTGGGGAAACACTGTCTTGAACTTGCATTGAAAAATCCATACCTTGAAGAAAGCTGGGAGAAGCGGCTCAAGCGAGTTATCACCGTAGCGCCGTCTTCTGGAAGGTCAAAGCCGCGATCTAATCCCAGCAAGACCATTGCAGACGCGAAGTCTGATGACGGCACAGTGTATCACTATTGCTCTGTTCAGGTGCAGGGAACGCGCCGCCCGTATGCGTATCTGACCGGCGGCTTGCCGCTCAAGGTCGGAGATTGGGTCGAGCTTCCGTTTGGAAAAGACGATGTGCTGCGGAGAGGTCAGGTCAAAGCGGTTATGGACTGTACGCGCATGGTCGCGCCTTGGCCTCCGGAGCAGACGAAAACCGTCATTCGCACGATAGACGCTCCAGAAGTCACGCTGACAATTGAAACACCTGCGACAAAGTCCCAAAAGCGCGTGGAGCAACCCAAGGAAGAGACTGAAAAAATAGAAGTCCCCGTGATTCCTACGCCTAAAATTGAGATGGAGCAGCCGAAAACAGAACCGCAAGTCACTAAGCCCGTTTTGCCAGAAAAGGACGAAAAGAAACCTGTGCCGCCAAAGAAGTCATTCCCATTCAAGAAAGTCATTGCGGCGGTTCTGGTGGTAGCTGCGATTTCGTGGATTTCTATTTCCGTCTCAAACCGCAACAAGCAGAGAGCAACAGCTTATGACATAGCCCTTCAAGAGCTGTCAAATGGCAACTACGCCTCTGCCGAGCAGGACTTCTCTGGGCTTTCCGGCTATCGGGATGCGGCGTCGCTGTCCGTCTACTGTAAGTACGCCGATATGTACAAAGACAGGACGGACTACGCAGGCGGGCAAGACGAGTTAGCAACCATCACACTGAAATATGACACGAGCTGGCAGCAGGATGTTGACGCGCTGGAAACCCGCGTCAAGGGCTACAAGGCGGAGAAAGACGCCGCCGAGGAAGCCGAGCGTCAACGAATTGCAGCCGAGAATGCTGCAAAGCGGGAACAAAGTCTGAAGGATCAGTATTCCGGAAAACTGCCCGTAGAAGGAATGCCGGTGAGCTGCTTAAAATACACTTCGCTCGGCGAACCGGACAAGAGGCTGAACTGCAAAAACTTTGAAAAGTTGGAGCAGAACCAGAAGTATTTCAATGTTTACTGGTATGATGAAAACGGAGAAATAATCGCTGCCGGGATGTGCGCTCAGTGGAAAGATGACAGCGAGTATATGCTGAAATCTTTCTCGCAGTATTATCCGTCAGGCAGTAATAAAGGACAGACCTTCAATTACGGCAGTGGAAGCAACACTTCCGGAAGCATCCGTGATGACTATGACAACCCCGAAGACCTCTGGGAAGAGAACCAAGATTGGTATGAGGACGAGGATGAAGCGTGGGATGATTGGTACGATGATTGAACCGTAAATGAATATGAAAAGCCTCTGCCGATACCGAACTTAGGCATCAATAAAGGAATCTTTACCTGCTTTATGGGCAATTGAATACTTGCTGTTTAAAGGTTACATAAAAAACTCTGAGCTATGGTGTGGCAATCGAGCGGGAGACACTTTTGGATTAGTTAGCTATGCAGAAGAAATGGGCGTAAACTTACCGCTGTGATGAGGTGGGCTGCCATAGCTATGTATTAATGCGAAATGTGGGTGGATGAGCCGTAAGTCAAAAATTCGCATTCTTTGGGGAGAAAATTGCCTATGGACGCACGAAAGCACTTAATCATCATAAAAGGAAAAGACCAGACGGACTCGGTCGCGAGCTTTCAGTTCCATGACGGGAAGTGCGAGGTCGTCTATACCAGTGCGCCCAATAAGTCATACAGCTTTCAGCGTAGCAATGTGGAGATCCTACCCCTGCAAAAGAAAATCGACCCTGCACGGGTGATTGTCACCGTAAACGAGCAAACCATCAGCGGAATTGATGAGATTCTCGACTTCGGTGGGTATTATCGTATTGTCCGCAAGGGAAAGAGAGATTTATCGTTCCACAGGAGCGAAGTGCAGTTCCAGCAGAATTGCCTGACGGATGGTAAAAATCAAGAAACATTCCAATATTTCAAGGAGACTGCCGCGGCAATTAGCCTCGAGGTGGAAGGCATCAACATTCTGAGCATGCAGTACGATAAGATCAAGCAGGTCAGCGAGGATACCGTGCTGGCAAGCTATCTTGCACCGCAGAAGGAAGTCAAAGCACCCCAGATGCCGGAGGCGGTGATCTATCCGTTTGGCCTGAACCAGAGTCAAAAGCTGGCGGTAGAACGGGCGCTTTCCTCCAAAATCAGTATCATTCAGGGGCCACCGGGTACTGGAAAGACACAAACGATCCTGAATATCATCGCCAATGTTGTTCGCAGCGGAAAAACCGTGGCGGTTGTCTCCAACAACAATTCCGCAACGCATAATGTTGTGGAAAAGCTGGAGAAGAAAAATGCTGCTTTTCTGACTGCGTTTCTCGGCAGTCTTGCCAACAAAGAGAAGTTTCTGGATGCACAGACCGGCGCCTATCCGAATATGAGCGATTGGGAAATGCCCCCGGAGGAACGACAGCAATTAGATCAGGAAACGACTGCACTCTCCAAAGAACTGAACGAAATGCTTAATGCCAAAAACCGCATTGCGGAAATCGAGCAGGAGTTCTTGCAGCTAAACCCGGAGCAGCATTATTTTGAGGAATATTACGCAAGTTACAGTGACGTGCCAATGGAGAGCTTGGACAAGCTGTCCTCGCAGAAGCTTCTTGCGCTTTGGATGGAATTTGAACAGCACGCAGAGCGTGAGACTCGCTTGGGCCTGTTGCAAAAAATATCTATCATGTTCCGATTCAACCGTAATGCGCTCAAATTGTTTATCCGCGCCCCAGAACAGGTCATTCCCTATTTGCAAAACCAATTCTATTTCGTAAAGAGGCGGGAACTGGAGGCCGAAAAGCAGGAATTGAACCGAAAGCTGGAGCGCTACGCTTTCGATGCGAAGATGGATGAGCTCACACAGAAGTCCCTGCGGCTGTTCCGGGCGGAACTGGCAACACGGTATCATTGGCGGAATAATAGACGGTGCTTTGAAAAGAATGATTTCCGCCGAAATTCTGCGGAGTTTACCTGTGAGTACCCGGTGGTACTTAGCACGACCTATTCCATCAAGGGAACGCTGAGCATTGAACATATCTATGATTACCTGATTGTGGATGAGGCCTCGCAGGTTGATCTGGCTACCGGGGTACTGGCCTTCTCCTGTGCACGGAATATCGTGATTGTTGGGGACTTGAAGCAGCTCCCTAATGTGCTGACGGAGGATGACATTCGCACCAGCGATGCCATTTGGCAAAAGTATTCCTTGGATGAGCGGTATCGCTTTTCTACGCACAGCCTGCTGTCCTCTGCGTTGGAAATATGGCAGGACGCACCTGCTACGCTGCTGCGGGAACACTACCGCTGCCACCCAAAAATCATCAACTTCTGCAACCAGAAGTTCTACCACGGGCAACTGATCGTTATGACGAAGGATCATGATGAGCCGGATGTATTGACCATGTACCGGACGACTGCCGGTAACCACGCCCGTGGACATCTCAATCAGCGCCAGATCGATGTCATCCAGCAGGAGGTGCTTCCGCGGCTGCATCAGCAAAATTTCCAGAGCATCGGTATTATCACGCCATATCGGGATCAGGTGACAGCCATCCGCAAGCAGTTGGGAGATACTTATGAGGTGGACACCGTCCACAAGTTTCAGGGGCGGGAGCAGGATGCAATAATTCTGACTTCGGTCGACAATGTCATCACAGATTTTGTGGATGATCCCCATATGCTGAATGTGGCGGTTTCCCGCGCGGTTCATTCTCTGGCTGTGATCACATCGCAGGACCCACGCAATGACCAGACCAACTATGGTGACTTGGCCCGGTACATCGAATACAACAATTTCGAGATCATCCAGAGTCAGATCTATTCTGTATTCGATATGCTCTATCAGGGTTATGCCGAGCAGCGCAGAGAATATCTACAAAAGCATAAGCGGGTGTCTGAGTACGATTCTGAGAACCTAATGCACTCGGTAATTCAAGAGATATTGTCCGATGAGCCTTTTTCCTCTATCGGCTGTGCGGTGCATTTTTCTCTTGCCACGCTGGTGAAGGATTATGCGCCACTGACAGAGGAAGAACGCAAATATGCCCGCAATCCGCTGACACATGTGGATTTTCTACTGTTCAATCAAATGGATAAGCAACCTGTTCTGGCGATCGAAGTAGACGGCGGATCTCATAAATCCGGGAGCAAGCAGGCAGAGCGGGACGCGAAAAAGAACTCCATTCTGGATAAGTGCGCTATTCCTCTGTTGCGCCTCCGTACAGACGGCAGTGGGGAAAAAGAGAAAATCAAAAATGCACTAAAGGGAGAATGATCATGCCGAAAATTATCAGAAACGCAATCAGATGTAAGAAATGCGGAGATATCATCGAAAGCAAAACTGTCCATGATTTCAAGTTTTGCAGCTGTGGTTCGTGCGCCGTGGACGGCGGCCACGATTACCTTCGCAGATGCGGAAATCGTGAGGATTGGGAAGAACTATGTGAAGTGGAAAAGCTGGAGGACAACGGCGCGTTGGCTTAATTTTGAATGATAGAAATTGAGGAATAGAACCATGCCTCTTGAAATTGTTCGCAATGATATTACAAAAATGAAGGTGGACGCTATCGTCAATGCGGCGAACGAAACGCTGCTGGGCGGAGGCGGCGTGGATGGCTGTATCCATCGCGCGGCGGGACCGGAGCTGCTGGCCGAGTGCCGGACGCTCGGTGGCTGCAAGACCGGTGATGCCAAGATCACCAAGGCTTACCGGCTGCCCTGCCAATATGTGATCCACACCGTCGGCCCTGTGTGGAACGGCGGCAGTCACGGTGAGCGGGAGCTGCTGGTTTCCTGCTACCGGACGAGCCTTGCGCTGGCGAAAGAGCACGGCTGCGAAACGGTGGCATTTCCGCTGATCTCCTCCGGCATCTTTGGTTACCCCAAGGATCAGGCGCTTCGTGTGGCGGTAGACACTATCGGCGAGTTCCTGCTGCACAACGACATGACGGTGTATCTCGTCATTTTCAGCCGCGCGGCGTACCAGATCGGCAACAAGCTGTTCGCGGATATCGCTGTCTACATCGACGACCACTATGTAGACGCGCATACCGATTCCCGGCGGGAGAGCCTGCGCCGGATGAGCGTTCTCGAAGGTCGAGCGTTGTCTGCCGGTGCAGCGGCAGCGCCTATGGTTGCCGACAACTTGGACGATTTGCTGGCACATCTGGACGCCGGTTTCTCGGAAACCCTGCTGAAGCTCATCGACCGCAGCGGCAAAAAGGATGCCGAGGTCTACAAGAAGGCCAACGTAGACCGCAAGCTGTTCTCGAAAATCCGCAATAACCCGGACTACAAGCCCTCCAAGGCAACAGCCATTGCCTTTGCTATAGCGCTGGAGCTGAATCTGGATGAGACGCGTGATCTTGTCGCCCGCGCGGGCTACGCTCTCAGCGCCAGCAGCAAGTTCGACGTCATTAAACGGATCCAACTCAAACTGCTGCTGGACGAGCCGCGCCAGACCATCTATGCCTTTACGCAGATCCGTGTAGCCGCAGGCAATATACTTGGGTGAAAAGAATGGGGGCAGGCCCCGAAGCTGTAACAGGCACTTGTTTCCGGGCATGGTGGTGATCTCGCTGGTTGTCAAAAGCTCCCGGCCCAAACGCTGGGTATTAAGTCCATAGCTTTCGGACTGCCCCCGTGTGCGGCTGTCTGTCTGCATGGAGATCGTCGCTTTTCCCAGCCAGTTTTCCGAAATGTCCTTTAGCGTGGAAGCCTCCCGGCCTCCCAGAAACACAATGCTGTCCATATTGCCCATGATGGTTTCCGCATGGTCTTTATAAAGGGCCTTGCATTGGCTCATGGCCTGATAGAACAGGGTCAGGCTGATTTCTCTTGACCGAATAACGGCCACGATTTTCTCCAGCCCCGGCACCTGCCCGGTGTTGGCCGCCTCGTCCCACAGTACCCGCACATGATGGGGCA
>OBAE01000144.1_pt1 | contig 73683 bp, 50 predicted proteins | sample 1517641 | NCBI WGS metagenome assembly OBAE01 (sample SAMN04571701, study PRJEB22368) | human gut metagenome | biome: human gut; material: stool | host: Homo sapiens | place: Luxembourg | collected 2012-08-30 | reverse complement strand
AAATATGTTCGTTAGTCTTTTACGCAAAGGATTCTATCTCCTCTGCGCCCTAATGCTTTTCGGATTCAGTTCAACAAACTGGAATCTGACTAATTATTGTGTTTTAATGATTCTATAAACTACCCCCAATTGAGCAGGGTATGTTTCTTTAATCATTCCATTAAACCATATTGTAACGATATCTCCCACCTGAACATCTTCCGCTAAATTTTCTGCCGATACATAATACTCTCCATCATTCATCTGACAAAAGCCTTCAGCTGTACTCACATGCGTTACAAGAAGTTCTCCATCATCGATAATTTCTTTTACTTTTGCATTAAAATTGATAACCTCTATTGGAATAGACGTATCATCTTTTTCAATATCTCTAAATATGATTCGTTCGTCATCAATGACTACTATGAGCTGACCTTCAGAACTCCTTTGATAATGATATCCGCTTCCGAAATTTGATTGATTATTTTCAGATGGTAACTCTGTCCCTGCCACTGTTGACACAATTTCTCCATCCATTGTTCCACAACCAGGCATTGACGCTACATATCCTGTGTCTTTATATATAACACCATCAACCATAACACATGGAGGATATGAGCCAGTATCTGCTATTTGCTCATTTTGTACTACATCATCATTTTCTTTATTTTCTGTTTCTACGGACACATTTCCAGACACAGGTTCTTTATTTTCTTGATTCGTTCCACATCCAGCCATTCCCAGCACCATACATAATACAAGCAGATAGATTACTTTTTTCATAATACATGCCTCCTTAACTTATATTTTTTAACTCTATAAACTGGAATTTAACTTTCCACTAAGTTTTCATCAATAAACTCAAAATATGGTTTCTTATTAACTTCAGTGTTATGTTCAAGATACCATTCAGCTGCATCCTTCAATCCATCTTCTAAAGTTGTAGTTTCCGAGAATATCTCGCCTTGACGAGACACATCCAAATAGTACTCATAGTTGTAAAAACTAAAATAATTTCTCTGTTCAATTTCCTCATAGACATTTACAAAAGTCGGCTTTTTTCCTAAACTCTCGTAACATTTTGTAACCCACTCTTTTATAGATACTGCTTCAGCATTACCAACATTTAAAATATGCTCCTCTGGTTTTTCCTTTATAATCACTTCCATCAACCTGCACAAATCTTTCACATGGAAAAATTGTAATTTCATATCTCCATCCTTTGGTAAATAGAATTTTCTATCTGCTAAGGCACAATCAAATACAAACGCCTCTCTATAAACGTTATTCATAGGCCCATATAGGTATGGCGGTCTTAATATATACGCATCTTTCACTCTTTCAAGTAATGCCTTTTCAGCTGCTATTTTATCAGTTCCATATGTACCCCAAAAGATATTTGCGGCTTTTTCTGATTCTTCAAGAAATGGTTGAACTCCATACTCTGGATACACAGCACTTGAACTAATCATAATGTACTGTCCATAAGAACCTAATTCCTTAACAAAATCAATAATGTCTTTTTCGTTATAAGCTGTTATATCAGCCACAACATCAAAAGAGAGGTTTTTCAATATACCATTCAAATTATGTCTATCGCCTTCAATGAGTTTTACTCCCCGAACTTGTGACTTAGTATTTCTGTTAAGTACATATACTTCATAGCCCATATTCACAAAATATTCAGCTGCATACTTACTTACAAAAGTTGTTCCCCCTGTTACTAGTATCTTTTTCATAAATTCCTCCTTAGTTCTAAAAATACCGATTTGTTAACCTCTTTTTATCTCTTAAACCAATTCTATTATGTATCATATTTTATGTCAAACAAAACTCAATCTCAACCAAATAATCCCCTCCGCACCAGAGCATATTTCGACTGCTTCCGGCACAGAAGGGGATTTTGATTTAACTAAGTAACGTAATATAGATACCGGTCAGGATTGCCGTTGTGATAACGCCGCAGATATTCGCGCCAAGAGCATAATCCAGAATAAATGCTGCCGGATTTGCCTTTGCAGCAGCCTTCTGTGCAACCTTCGCCGTAGACGGCACACACGACACACCTGCGATGCCAACCGTCGGATTGAACTTTCCTTTCTTAAAGAAATATACAACATAGCCGCCAATGATGGAAACGGCTGCCGAAGAACCGGCGTCAAGCCCCATCGCACGCGCGATCGGATAGGTTGCAACCGTACCAAGCTCCGCAAAAAGCGCAATCGTCATACTGATAAATGGGTGTTCGAGCACATAACCGATATCACACAGGATACCGATTCCCATAAATACGAGGCACGCGATCAATCCGTTACTGAACGTCAGGTTATAAATCGGCTGCAGGAAATTAATCTGCATGTATGTCATCAGCTCATCCGTCGTAGAAAGCAGCGGATCAATGATCAGGTTTCCGATCTGATTTTCACCGAGGAACAAAACGCCCGCATTGACCGCAGACATACCAAGTCCCATCGGCACCATGATGAGCGGCTCCAACGTTCCCTTCACGCCTAAATACACCAATAAGAATCCTAAGAAGATCAACACGACTCTCGCAATCGCAATCTGTGGTGACTGCGCAAACATCGTACCGATACCCTGGAAAAGATCTAAGATACTGCGCACAGAATACTTAAGGCTGCAATTAAAATTGCCACAATAATTCGCTTGTGATCTGCACATCGTCTCATACTTAACTCCTCGTTGGAACTCGTTTCTTCAATGGCAAATCATAGCGAATTATGTGGCAACTGTTAATTTCTATTTTACTTTTTTTAACCGTTTATGGTCTCTGACCAAGCGCTCCCTCTAATGTCAGTGTCTCACCGCTCATATACTTGAAATCCGGTGACGCAAGCTGTACACAGACACGTCCGATTTCCTTTTCTACATCCCCAAAATGTCCCATCGGCGGTGTGTGGACATTTGCCTTAAATGCATCCGGATATGCTTTCTCGAAATTCTCAAGCTGTGCAGTCCATGCAAGCGGACATACCACATTCGCATTGATGCCATCGGCAGCCCACTCGGTTGCTGCGACTCTCGTCAATCCACGGATGCCTTCCTTCGCTGCAGCGTAAGCGCACTGTCCGAAGTTTCCGAACAAGCCGGCGCCCGATGCGAAATTGATCACGGAGCCCTTCGTCTCCTTCAGATATGGATAGCATGCTTTCATATAATAAAATGCCGCATACAATCCGGAATAAATTGCAAGGTCAAACTGTGCGGTTGTATGATCGGCGATCGTCACACCGGAAGCAGAAGCCTGCGCGTTGTTGATCAGCACATCGATTCTTCCAAATGTATCGATCGTCTGCTTTACAACATTTGCTACGACTGCCTCATTGTCAGAGCCGGCGCTTACATCTGCCTGTACCGGAAGCACCTTCACGCCATATTTGCGTTCGATTTCTTCTTTTGCATCGTCAAGTTTCTGCACGTTCCGTCCGGTCAGGACAAGGTTTGCCCCTTCCTTCGCATAGGCAGTTGCGATTCCATATCCAATCGAACCGCAGCTTCCGTCGCTCAAAACCGCGCGTCCGCCACCTGTGATAATTGCTACTTTACCTTCTAAAAATCCCATGTCATAATCCCCTTTCGTATCATAATTCAGATATGTATATTGTACCAAAAAAACGCATGCTTCTCAATGAGGATACATGCGTTTTTTTCTCATTTTACTCGCGATTCTTCAGCACTTCGGCCGGTAGCATCTGCTTGATTTTCCGCACAAGTAAATGATTGATAATGAAATACAATACAAGTACACCTGCGAACATCGCCAGATACAGCCATGCCGGAAAGGACTTGTCGACACCACACGCAATGTTCGGCACGAACTGCGGCTCGTACGTCGCATCAAGCAGTACCTTCGCAAGCGGAATCGAAACAAGCGCACCGATCAAAACGATATAGAAGTTTCCATCCAGATACATCTTTTTCACTTCCTTGTTCCGGTAACCGAAGATCTTGATCAGCGCAATGCTGAACGAAGAACGATCGATCATAACCTTCATCATCAGGTACAGGACAATGGCAAAGATCAAGGCAGATACAGCACCGATCGTAATGATCATCGACCGCATCTGGTCGGAGAAGATTCCGGCTGCTTTCTTCACGTCGTCACGTGTCAGCGTCGAATACAGACGTCCACCCTCGACACCCAGATCATGATCTGCAAATACGACATTGTAATAATCCTCCTGCTCGCCGAACAGATCAAGTGCCTTATCATATGGAAGGAACACCATGAAGCTTGGGGCATACTGTGTCACTGCCTCAATCTCAAATGCGTAGATCTTTCCGTTTTCCTCATCCTTCAGGGTGATCACATCCCCCTTTTTCAATCCATATTTGTAAGAAATGGATGAGCTGATTGTTACCTTATCTGCAGAATCAGATAGTATCACATCAAAGAACGGATTGTTCTCCTTGATGCCAAGCACTGTTACATCGAAGTTATATCCATAGATTTCCTTCTTCAACGTCTTGGCATAAGCTTCATAGCCGCCATCCGGCACTTGTTCGGCTGGATATTTATAGGTATACATATATTCAAATTTCGTATCTGCGACATAATCGTCCTGTACAGCATGACAATATGTATAAATCTCCATGGACATTACCAAAAGCAGGATACTTACAAACATACCAAATACAACGGTAAGTGCCGTCCGTCTCTCACGCAGGATCTGACGGATACGGAACAACTTCATGAACTTCATATTTCCGAGCTTCACATCCTTGCCCGTAGCGGCCTTCTGTTCATTTTTCAGCAGGATAAGCACCGGACGAGACAGGCGCTTACGGATAACCAGGCTCGTCACGATCAGACATATGATTGGCGGAATCACAACACCATATATGATTGTATATGGCAGTACCTGCACCGCTATATCCGGCAGAGAATAATAATTATATGCATCCTGCATCTGATACCACACGCCAATCCTTGTGTAAGCAAGTGCTGTTCCAATCGCACCTCCGATTAGGGAAATCAAAGTCGGAAGCAGGATATAATGCTTCATCAGATCCTTTCGCTTTACACCGAGTGCATAGAGGGCTCCGATCACGGCACTCTCCTGATCGATAGAATGTACCACGAATACAGAAAGTACATAAGCGATCAACACAAGGAGCAGAACGCCCGCGATCATACCGATTGTCTTGTTCATCGCTACATCATCGCCCGCTGCATGGATACGTACATTGTCCTCTGCAGCTACAAAGGAAAGCAGGTTATCGGCATCGGCAGTGAAGATTTCGTCAAGCATATCCTCTGTCTCATCCTTCAATTCCTGCATGCCATCCTGTACATCAGATGCACCGTCGGCTGCGTTCTGAAGAGCGGGGTTATTGTCTGTCAGCTCAGAAAGTCCTTCAGCAAGCTCCTTTGCACCGTCAGCAAGCTCATTAATTCCATCGCGAAATTCCTCTTCCCTGCCGAGCGTCCGGTCCCAATACTCCTGAAAATACACATCATCCACATCGTCGGATGAGAAGGAAAGCTTCTTTAACTCTGCCTTTAATTCATCATCGGTCATCGCGTCATTTAACTTATATGCATAATAATATTCCTCAGACTTCGCGCTCTTGCCTTCCTTTTGAAGTGTCGTGTACACCTCATCTGTCACAAATGCCAAGCCGAAATTCAGGCTGTCACAGCTTGTGTCGCTGAGTGATTTCAATGGGCTGTCGTAATCCGGCACCGTGCCGATACCGCTTACTTTATATGTGCGGTCACCAAGAACAATTGTATCTCCCACGTGTATAGCATTTTTCTCCGCATATTGCCGCTCAAGAACAAGCTCATCGTCTGCCTGTGCGAGCTTACCCGCGCAAATCGCAATCGTATTGATTTCGGTACGATTGCGGAATACTCGAATTGTCTTATCCCCATCGACAGCATAATCTAAGAAAAACATTTTCTCCAATGTAATTCCCTTATCCGTCAGTGCGTCCCACTCGCTCTCCTTCATCGGAACAAAGAGGGAAAACTGACCATCTTCGACGTTCTGCTTCTCCGCCTCGGTTGTTGTGCCACGCATAACCGTCTCTGCTGCTCCAACAACACTCACAACCATGTACATGCTGAGAATCAACAAAAATGCGAGTGCCAGATAACGCGGCAGGTTCTCTTTGAAATCTCTGAAAATTCTTTTGCGTAATACTTTCTGCATCTTACAAATCCTCCAATTCTGCTGCCGGCACCTTCGTTTCATTGTTATAATTTTTCTTGATCTGTCCGTCCTTCAGGACGATTACCTGATCAACCATATCCTTGATTGCATTGTTGTGTGTGACGATGATCATCGTTGTGCCATACTGCACATTGATCTTCTCTAACAAAATGAGGATATCCCGTGAAGTTCTCGAATCCAGCGCTCCGGTTGGCTCATCGCAGAGCAGAAGCTTCGGATTCTTGATGAGTGCACGGGCAATCGCACAACGCTGCTGCTGTCCACCGGACAACTGGGAAGGGAATTTGTTCTGATGCTCGGTCAGTCCAAGCACAGCCAGAAGCTCATCCATATCTAACGGCTGATCAGTCAGATATTCGCATACCTGAATATTCTCGCGCACGGTAAGGTTCGGAACCAGATTGTAAAACTGAAAGATAAATCCAAGATAATCTCTACGATAATCAGAGAGCGCATCCATTTTAAGTCCTACCATCTCCTGTCCGTCGACCTGAATCGAACCGGAATCTACCACATCCAGTCCACCGATACAGTTTAACAATGTGGATTTACCGGAACCACTCGTTCCCTGAATCACGCACATCTTTCCCTTCTCGACACCAACCGACACGCCTTTCAATACCTGCATATAGCTGCCACCCTCTCCGTAGCTTTTCTTTACATCTGATACCTCTACATACATCCTATTGATCCTCCTTGTGTTTTCTTTTTAATTTATTTGTATCTTCTTTGTCGCATAACAGTGTTATGTTTTGATTGCATTAAGTTGAAAGATTTTTTACCTAAGATTGCTAACGACATAACATCGTTATGTCGTCGTCTTATAAAAAGCTATGTGCATGTGTGTGTACATAGCTAATTGTTATTTAACGTTTTTGGAACATGGCGTTCCATCCACCCAGCAGATAGTTCATAACCTGTTCCATATGCTTCAATGCCTTCTGCTCATCCTTCTCATGCAGCAGTAAGTGTGAAAATGCATTGATCTGTACATGTGCCACCCAATGCAACGTATATTCATCCGGTGGTTCCACTCCCAACACTTTCGCCTGTTCTGATGCAAAAATCTGATATCCATTCTCCATAATTGCCACGAATTCATCGACGCAGTTTTCAAACCGTGATCCCTGGCTCTTCGTCAAAATCAAGGTAAACATATCATAGTTCGCATATAGAAGATGGATAATCTGCGTACTTGCAAACATATCATCCTGCATGTTATCTTCCTTTGCATCCGGAAGCTGTTGCAGTTCCATGAGTTCCTGCCGCATATGCTGTTGCAGCATATGTTTTAGCTTCTCCAAAACCGGCTCCACAATTGCCGCAAACAAATCTTCCTTATCCTGAAAGAAAAAATATAATGCACCTGTTGTCACCCCGGCATTCTTACAGATTGATCGAAGCGAGGCTCCCTGATATCCTTTTTCCAAGAATTCCTGCTTGGCACTCGCCAGCAGCATCTCCCTTGTTTCCTTTTCCACTTTACTTGCTCCTTTTCGCTCCATCCTGATATATGCTTCTCATGGTTTTCACCCCATCACTTCGTGATGCGGCAGGTCGTCGCCTCCATCCTAATACAGGCTTCGCCTGTAGGAGACTCCTCACATAACATCGTTATGTTAGCGTATATTGCGCCAACTGTCAACCCTTATTTTTTAATTTGGGGGATTTCCCTGATTTTCCAACTTTTCCCCCAACCCACTTGCTTCCCAACAGCTTCCGGTTGGGGGATTTTCCTGATTTCACAACTTTTCCCCCAACCTGCTTGCTTCCCAACAGCTTCCGGTTGGGGGATTTTCCTGATTTCACAACTTTTCCCCCAACCTGCTTGCTTCTTAGTAGCTTCCGGTTGGGGAATTTTCCCGATTTCTAAACTTTTCCCCCATCTTACCACTCAAACCAACAAAAAAAGGCAGCCGACTTTCATCGACTGCCTAAAACTCTACCTTCCACAAAAATTAGATCATTTCTGTAACCATGGCTATTGACTACTAATTCACCACACGAATCTGCTCTTCGTTGATCAGCGGATACCGTCGAAGTGTATCTCCATCCAGATTCTCCCGGTGCATATCCACCGCCTGAATCTGATGATTCTCATAGGTTGTATAATAATAGATTCCCTTGTCCGCATTGACACAGGATGTATAGATCGTAATCTCATATTTTCCCGGCTCCACCTCACAACAGCCACGCTGCTGTTCTACGGAACCTAAGATATGGAAGAACTGGCTCACGCTCTCCGCTTCTGACTCTCCGGAGATTGCATGCATCTTCGTAAATGCGACCTTCGCAAACCGCGACGCCGACGAAAGATCGCCCGGAAGTCCAAGTCCACCCATGCCTCGACTATATGTCGCAAGCGGCAGCTCCTTCGCAAAGTGATTTTCCGGCTGGCTTGGTGATACATGCATGTAATTGTTCAGCATGAACATCTGCACCGGAAATGGCGGATTGTTGGTCAGCACTCCAACCGGATTGTCATAGACATGCAAGCCATCTTCCACACATTCTACCACAATTGCGGCATCCTTATCTGCAATCATCCAATGCAGCGATGCACATGGCAGCTTCTCACTATACGGCGTTCCAACGAGATTCATCTTCTCCAACACTTTGCGTGCTTCGAGCACCGTTGCACACTGACTTAAAATCCATGGGATAAACTCAAACTGTGCCACATTCTCACGCCCTGCCTGCACGTCCTGATACTTCGCATTCCCAACGAAATTCAAGCCCGCCATACCAAGTCCCTTCTCATTTACTGCATCATAGTAGAGCGGATAATCGTCTGCCACATACGCCATACCGATCATAGCATAATGTGTCTTCACTTCACTCATGTGCCGGAACCGGAAACAGAAATTCCGCGGTGTCACCGTCACCTCATCGCCATACGAAAACTCATAATCAAGCGTCCGTCCAAAATAAAAATCCTTCGTCTTATACGTCGCTGCTGTACACATCCTGTATCTCCTTCCAAAGTCAAAAATTTGTCATTGCGAAACAAGAAAGAAAATGTAAATCATATATTTCAATATTGATTTATTTTAATATACGATATGTTTGAATCTTAGAAGTTCTTAATGTTCTGAATCAATCGCAGCCATGTTTGAACACGATGTTCAAACAAGCCGCCGCTGAGACATGGATGTCGAATCGGCGGCGATGGCGTATAATTTCTAAATATAAACCAAGAACATTTAGAACTTCTTAGTTTCAATACATCGTATATGAAATGAATCATATTGAAATATATGCTTACACTTTCTTATTTCGCAATTCTCCTAATTTTCAGCCTCTGCTTTCTTCGTGAACAGCTTCTTCAGACAACTAAATGCAACCAGCACACCAAGTACCATCAGCAGGATTGCGACGATAAACTGCAGTCCATCGACGAGCATTGTTGCATTTCCGCCGGCGATGTTCTTTACAAGTGCGATTGTCTTCTGTACCAATGCAGTAAATGTTACGGCAAGCATGATGAACATTGGTGCGTACAGTGTCCAGCCAGTTCTTCCGGTTGTCTTCAAGAATACTGCAAGCGCAATCAATACAAGCGCTGCAAGCAACTGGTTTGCAGAACCAAACAAAGGCCATACATTAGTATATCCACCAAGTGTCAGTAAATATCCAAAGAATAATGTTACCACAGTTGCGAAATATTTGTTAGTCAAAATTTTCTGCCATACAGGCATCTTGGATGTATCGGTTGTATCGCCGAGGAACAGCTCCTGGAAAGACATACGACCGATACGCGCAACGGAATCAAGCGATGTCAGTGCAAGTGCAGATACACACATTGTCATAAATACAGTTGCGAGCTGAACCGGCAGACCAAGCTTCTCCAGGAATCCTGCAACACCACTGGAGAAGATTGCAAATGGTGTTCCCTCCGGCTTCGTACCATTGACTGCAACAGCACCAACAACAACCAACGCGATGATACCAAGCAAGGACTCTACAATCATGGCACCATAACCAACCATTGGCATATCCTTCTCGTTCCGGATCGTCTTTGATGATGTACCGGAAGATACCAGACTGTGGAATCCGGAAACGGCACCACAGGCAATCGTGACAAACAATGTTGGGAACAGATAATTTCCACCGACATTAAATCCGTTATATGCATTGAGCTGCATCGTTGGATGTGCTACGACAACACCGACAACCGCACCGATGATCATGCCAAGCAGCATGAATGTCGTCATGTAATCACGTGGCTGCATCAGTAACCACATTGGCATAACCGATGCAAGGAACAGATATGCCATAACAATGTAGATCCATGCACTCTTTGTAGCATACCATGGAAAATGCATACCAAGCGCAAACATACCTACCAAAAGTGCGATTGCAATGACAGCTCTGACGCCCTCATTCATATTCTTTACATGCTTCTGAATTACACCAAATACGATTGCTGCTACGATAAACAACATAGAGATAGAAGCAGCGGATGCATTTGCGTAGCTTGTCTCCTTCGCCATATCTGCAACACCCTTACCAACAAAGGTTCCGGCTACCATATCCGTAAATGCTGCGATAACAAGCAATGTGAACAACCAGCAAAACAGCATAAAAAGCTTTCTTCCTGCCTTACCGATATACTTCTCGATGATCATACCCATCGATTTTCCTTCGTTCTTCACAGATGCATACAAAGCACCGAAATCCTGTACGGCTCCAAAGAACAATCCACCGATCAACAGCCAGAGCAATACCGGCACCCAGCCGAATACAGATGCAAGGATTGGTCCGGTTACAGGGCCTGCACCTGCAATGGATGAAAACTGATGTGAAAATACCGTGAATTTGGATGATGGAACATAGTCTTCTCCATCCTCGTACTTCACTGCCGGAGTTTCAGCTTTCGGATCAAGTCCCCATTTCTTTGCAAGCCATCTGCCATAGAAAAGATAGCCCGCGAACAACACTACAATTCCGATTAAAACAATTACTAAACCATTCATACTTCCTCACCCGCCACGCGGCGGCTCCCTTCTGAATATTTTTGTTACAAAGAGTAAACACATAAAAAACCTCCGTCTTATATAAAGACGAAGGTTTAAACTTCCGCGTTACCACTTTATTTGCCGCATATGCGACCACTCATTCTTATCTTACAGACCGCATATCGATATATTTGCATCTTTTGCATCATCTCAACATGTCATCTGTGAAATAAGCTTCTATGTAACGGTAGAAAACCGGTGACACCTAATGTCCTTCTAGGAATTCAGTGCACTGCTCGCAGAGGATAATTCCCGAAATCCTACACTGTCTCACACCAGCCGACAGCTCTCTGAAGTATTTCCTTTCGAAAACCTTGTTCTGTTCTCAGCATTTGCTCTTTGTTTACCGACATACTAGTCCTATTAAAAACGAATGTCAAGTACTTTTTTGAATTTTTTTCGCAATCAAAACTTCATTTATGCTTTGATTTATGAAGCAACCATTTATACCACGCCGAATGCTAATCCAACTGCGTGCACCAGAAATGCAACAACCCATGCGATGAGACACTGCACAATAACCGTGATCACAGCCGCTTTCGTGCCGCCCATCTCCCGTTTCACTGTAGCAATCGCCGCCACACATGGTGTATAAAGTAGCGTAAAGATCAGGAATACCATTGCCGTAAACGGAGTGAATAACGTTGCCACGCTCGTCACATCACCACCGAGCAAAACCGTAAGCGTTGATACCACGCTCTCTTTTGCAGTAAATCCTGTAATCAGCGCCGTTGATACTCTCCAGTCACCGAATCCAAGCGGCTTGAAGATTGGTGCAATCAGGCTTCCGATTAAGGCAAGCATGCTCTGATCCGCAGATGCAGCCACATTAAACCGCAGATCGAAGGTCTGCAGGAACCAGATAATGATTGAGGCAAGGAAGATAATCGTAAATGCTTTCTGGATAAATCCCTTTGCTTTCTCCCAGATCAGGTGCAACACGCTTTTGGCAGATGGCAGCCGGTAGTTCGGCAATTCCATGACGAAAGGAACCGGCTCACCCTTGAATTTCGTTACCTTCAGAATCAGTGCGTAGATCACTGCACACACGATTCCAATCAGATAGAGTCCGACCATCGCAAACACACGATACTGCCGCTGCACAAATGCACTGATCATAAGTGTGTAGATTGGAAGCTTCGCACTACAGCTCATAAACGGTGTCAGCAGGATCGTCATCTTCCGGTCACGTTCACTTGAGAGTGTCCGTGTCGCCATGATTGCAGGCACAGAGCATCCAAATCCAATCAGCATCGGCACGAAGCTTCTGCCCGATAATCCGATCTTACGAAGCGGTTTATCCATGACAAATGCAACCCGCGCCATATAGCCCGTATCCTCCAGAATCGACAGGAAGAAAAACAGGATCACGATCGTAGGAAGAAAACTGATGACGCTTCCGACGCCCTGACAGATACCATCCACCACAAGTGAACGTACCACCGGATTAATCTGCGCAACGATAAGTCCCTTGTCGATCCATCCAATGACCGCATCAACGCCAAGCGCCATCACATCGGACAACCACGCACCAAGCAGGCTGAAGGTCATGGCAAAAACAATCGCCATAATCCCGATGAAGCACGGAATCGCTGTGTATTTTCCTGTCAGAAGCTTATCTATCTTTACGCTTCTCCGGTGTTCTTTACTCTCATGCGGACGCACAACCGTCTTCTCGCACAATCTCCCGATAAACTGAAACCGCATATCGGCGATTGCCGCTTCCCGGTCAAGCCCGGTTTCCTTCTCCATGACCGACACGATCTGCTCAAATGCTTCCTTCTTATCTTCTGCAAGCTGCAGTGCATCCTCGATCGGTGTATCCTTCTCAATCAGCTTTGTTGCAGCAAACCGCACAGGAAGATCGGCTTCCTTCGCATCATTTTCAATCATATGCGCAACCGCATGGATACAGCGATGCACCGCTCCAACCGGATCTTTGTCATCCTTACTGTCCGGGCAGAAATCAATTCTTCCCGGCGGTTCATGGTATCTTGCCACATGCATGGCATGGCTTACCAGTTCGTCGATACCTTCATTCTTCGCAGCCGAGATTGGCACCACCGGAATTCCAAGTATCTGCTCGAGCTCATTGACACGGATCGTACCACCGTTCGCCCGTACCTCATCCATCATATTCAGTGCAAGCACCATCGGGATTCCAAGCTCCATCAGCTGCATCGTCAGACACAGATTCCGTTCTAAGTTCGACGCATCCACAATATTGATAATGCCGCTTGGCTTACCTTCAATCAGGAATTCCCGCGTCACAATCTCCTCGCTTGAATACGGGGAAAGCGAATATATACCAGGCAGATCTGTCACTGTTGCCTCCGGATGATTCCGGATCGTACCATCCTTCCGGTCAACCGTCACACCGGGGAAATTCCCGACATGCTGATTGGCGCCGGTCAGCTGGTTAAACAGTGTCGTCTTGCCACAGTTCTGATTGCCGGCAAGCGCAAATGTCAGCTTACCGCCCTTCGGAACAGCCGTCTTCTCGTCATGTACATGAGTGGGATCCGCCTGTCCTAACTCACCAACTCCCGGGTGTTCAATCGACTCATAACGCACATTCTGTTTTGGCGCCTCCGCTTCCTTTTCATGCACATGATCCACATCTATTTTCTGTGCCTCACTCAAGCGCAGCGTAAGCTCATATCCGCGCACCTTCATCTGTACCGGGTCACCCATCGGTGCAATCTTCTGCAGAGTGACTTCCGTTCCCGGCGTCAGTCCCATATCCAGAAGATGATGCCGCAAGGCACCTTCTCCGCCGACCGCCGTGATATAAGCACTCTGCCCCGGCTGTAATTCATCCATTGTCATCTATCATCATCTCCATCTCAAACATCTCTTATATTTCTACATATTTTACAATCCAAATTACATAATACAACTGAATAACCATCAACGCAAACATTATTACAGGCAGAACAAAAAATAATACAGCATCCGACCGGTCAGTTCCATTGCATTCATCGTTTTTTCCATGTATAATAATGCAAAATATTACAAAATAAGTGGGGGGTGTACATTATGGATTCAAAACTATCCGATTCACAGATTATATCACAGATTTCTGGTCGTACTCGGAAAGTCTGTAAATGCATTGGAACGGAAAATCAAATCTCTGACCTGTGAATACCTTGTCAAAGGCGTGCTTGCAGAGAAGGTACAGGTTGAAAAATACGCACCAAATGAGTATATCAACCCGGACTTCGTGAAAAACTGCAACATTCTTCCAAACTACGATCGTATCTCCGGCTCGGATTATGTATCCGGTACTTATCGCGGGGTTCCGTTTACCTTCTGCGATCTGCATCTGCAGTATAAGGATACCTACCGGGATAAAAACGGACGGAAAAGAACCCGCTACCACGCAAAGAAAATGGTTTTCTCTCCGGTATCGTCAGCGGTGCGGCAGAATTTCTCGGCATGAGCCAGAACAAAGTTGAGATGGAGAGCGATCCATTCAACCAGCAGTTCAAGGTAATCACTTCCGATGACGAGCTTGCCTTCTATATTCTCACGCCACAATTCATGGAACATATTGTTGCTGCAGATGAGAAGGTCGACGGCTACACGAAGATTGAATTTGAGAACAGCAGAGTCACGCTGGCACTAAATAACGGGAAAAATTCTTTCGAACTCACAAAGACACTTTGGAGCAAATCCCGTCTGGATGAAACCAGATTGCGGTTCCGCGATGAATTCCAGAATATCCTGAGCATCATCGATGAGATTCTGACGAAGGATAATTTATTTTAGACGAATCGAGGTATATTACATACTATGGCAAATCCAAATGATGAACAGCTTCTATCCCAGATCGCATCCAACCAGAAAAAACAGCGGGTTGGATTTATCCTGACTCCCATTTTATTTTTCATTGCCATGGGAATCATTATGGCCGGGATCTCGACGATCCAGTCGGGCAATACTGCACTTGGCATCTGCATCATTCTGGTCGGTATAGTTGCGTTCATCCTTTCCGCGAAATATCTTGAACATCTGAGCGATCAGAAGAATAAGATGAAGGAGCTGGTCGGACAATCCGTTGTCAGAGAAATCCTCGCAGAACGCATCGCGATTGAGCAGTACAATCCAAACCAGTATTTTAACAGAGACTTTCTCGAGCATTGCAGCATTCTTCCAAACTACGATCGTTCCAGTGGCTCCGACTATATCAGCGGAACTTATCGCGGTGTACCGATCACCTATTGTGACCTGCATCTCGAAGTTGAGCAGGAAAGCACCGACAGCGACGGCAACACAACCACTTCCTATTACACGGTGTTCCGCGGTCCCGTCATCAATCTGGCACTGCGCCAGCCGTTAAATGGTTATGTCCGCATCCGCGAGCGCAGGAATCCGCGCAAGGAGAAGGGATTTTTCTCCGGTATCATAAACGGTACAGCGGATCTGTTCAACATCGACCGAAACACGGTTGAGACAGAAAATGCACAGTTCAACCAGCAGTTCAAGGTCGACACATCCGACCCACAGCTTGCATTTTATATTCTGACACCGCAGTTCATGGAACATATCGTGCAAGCGGATATGATTGTAAATGGCTACACGAATATCGAGTTTAATCAGGGAATCGTGACGCTCGCATTGAACAACGGAACTGATGCATTTGAGCTTGGCAAATATAAAAAGAACGACCATTTCCTTGATGAGGCACGTCAGCGGTTCCGCTATGAGCTTAATTCGATTCTGGGAATTGTTGACGAGATGTTGACGAAAGAGAATCTATTTTAATTTAGAAATAAATGTTTCAGCCGGGACAACCGACTGGTAAACAAATTATATTACAATCCATTTTGCAGGAGGAATAACCACATGTTACATACGATCGAAAATGATTATTTAAAAGTCACGGTATCCGACCACGGTGCCGAGCTTACAAGCGTCTACGATAAGGCACAGGATTTCGAGCGGATCTGGTGCGCCGATCCAGCAGTCTGGAACCGTCATGCTCCGGTGCTGTTTCCATTTGTCGGAAAGGTGAAGGGCGGTGCCTATCGTTACAACGGAAATACATACGCCATGAAGACACAGCATGGATTTGCGCGCGATGCGGAATTTACCTGCATCGAGGAAACCACTGATTCTATCACGCACAAGCTTGTGTATTCCGATGAGACACTGGAGATCTATCCATTTGAATTCGAACTGCTAATCACACACCGCTTCGATGCAGAAAATCCTCGTCTCCTGCACGTCACATGGGCAGTGAAAAATCTTGGTTCCGATGAAATGTTATATTCCATCGGCGGACATCCGGGATTCCAGATTGCACCGGGACATGCGCGGAGCGAATATTCCATCGCCCTGCCGGATGCAAATCCACGACACTATCTCCTGCTCGATGCAGCCGGTTCCGGACTTGCCGATACGAGCAAGAGTTATCCATTCAACGACGCCGGTAACGCCTACGTTCCTGTTACAGATACGTTGTTTGACAAGGACGCGCTGGTCTTCGAGGACGGACAGCTTCCAAGTGTCGGACTCGTCGATGCGGACAAGAAGCCATTTGTCACACTTACCTGCACAGACTTCCCATACGTCGGAATCTGGTCAAAACCGGATGGCCCGTATGTCTGCTTAGAGCCTTGGATTGGGCGTACCGATAACATGGATTTCACCGGAGATCTGAGTGAGAAGCCGGGCGAGCAGAAGCTTATCGCAAACGCCGAAACCGTGCACACTTACACGATCGAGTTTCACAGTTCCATCTGAATCCGGCTGCCGCCTCTGCCTTTTGTGACGCGCAGCTTCTGTGGAATATCCATCAGTTCATCCCGGTGGCTGATGATGCCGACCAGCTTATTTTCTCCTGACATGCTGAGTAACGCATCCTTTGTCTCCTCCAACGACTTCGAATCCAACGTACCAAAGCCCTCATCGACAAACAGTGCATCCATCTGGATACCGCCTCGATTTTCCGCAATTGTATCCGACAAGCCAAGCGCCAGAGATAACGATGCTTTAAAACTTTCGCCGCCTGACAGATTTCCAACCGGGCGGCGTTTTCCTGTGCTGATATCCAGCACCTCCAGATCCAGAAATGTATTGGTCTGTTTTCCAACTGCATTCGTCTGCCGGTACAACTGAAACTGGTTGTCACTCATCGGAAGCAGATGCCGGTTTGCAGCCTGAAGAATGCTGTCAAAGCCTGCTGCCTGAATATACTGCTCAAACGTAATCTTTCCGTTTCTTGTCTGCCCGGATACAAGCGTGTACAACCGATAGCTCGTATCATTTTCCTTCTTTGCTTTCTCGTATGCCACCTGCTGTGCACGGATATTCTGTTGTTTCTCGCAGTTATTCTGGATACGGAATGTAATCGCCTGCAAAGCCGTTCGAAGTGTTTCCACCTGTACACGTTTGCTTGTATGCTCCTGCTGTAACTGTTCGAGATCAACCAGCGTCCGATGTCTGGCATCCTGCTCCTGTTCTAACTGTGACAGTCTGGCGGCAACCTCCGTTACCTTTTTGTCATAATCTGCCAGTTTCGCTTCCTCCGCATGTATCTCTGCATCTGTTGCCACCTGCGCCTGCATTTCCTCTACCGATGCAAACTGGCATGCCGTCAGCTTCTCATTTAATCGCTGTTTTAACATCTGCGCATCGGACTTTTGCTGTTCGAGTGCCTGCTTCTGCGTTGCTATGGACGCCTGTACACGTGCTACCGCCTCATCTGCGGATTTCTTTTCTTTCGCTGCTGTATCAAGTGCTGTCTGAATCTCCGTCACACGTGCCAGTGCATGATTCCCCGCCTGCATGGCGGCTTCCCAATCTGGATACGATAATGTCTGTAATGCTGCTAAGGTCGCCTGTGAAGCAGCCTGCTTCGCAATGAGCGATTGTCGCTCCTCTACAAGCGACTTTCGCTGCTCTGCAAGCCGCGCCATCTCTGTCCCTTGTGCACGTGCAAGCATAGCTTCCACCTCGCGCAGCTTCTCACAGTTTTGCTGTAATGTATCCAGCCGCTCTCTGCTTTGCGCAACAGTATCCACCAGCTTTTCCCGCTGTCTCTCGAAGCTTACAATCAATTCCTCTAATGCCTCAACACCACCGATAAACTCAGGTGTCATGTATCCCCGTATCTCCTCTTTTATCTGCTGCCCCTTTACCTGTACATCTGCTCGCAAAGACGAAGCGCTGGCAGTTGCCTGATTAAAAGCATCCAGTTTTTTCTCTTCCACTGCCTTTAATTCTTTGCATTGTTCCTCCGTCACAGATGCCTCAACCAGCGTCGCGAGCTTCTCATGATGCGTGGCTCCACACACCGGACACGGTTCGCCCTCTGCCAGATCACTTGCCAGAATTCCTACCAGATTCGCCCGATAAAGTCTGTCTGCATGGGTAAATGCTTCCTTCGCAGACTCATACGCATCCTGCTTTTTCCGATATTCACTCTGTGCTTCCTCTAACTCCTGCTGCTTCCGTCTCCATGCAGGAATCAGATTCTTCGCAATGGATTCTGTCTTTTTCTGGCTGTCCAACAGTTTATCATGCGCCGCCTGTGCCTGCGCAAGTTGCTGTGGCTCTTCCTTCCGCATTGCCTGCTGCTCCTGCAGCTCTCCAATCCGCTTCTGTAACGTCTGTTCCGCTGTTACAAGTGCCGCTTCCTGCTGTTCCTGTGCGGCAAGCTGCAACTGGATTTGTCCAAGTTCGTGTTGTAGCATTTCCCGCTCTTTGTAACGTGGTTCTTCCTCGCGCACCTTATCCACGATCTTCTGGCATTGCTCCGCTTCTGGTCGTAAAGCCTCCGTCTCTTTCACTTTTGCATCTGCCATCCCGGCACGTGTCTGACAATCCGCAAGCGTCTGCGCGCCATCTGTGATCAGCTGCTTTGTCCGCTCCCATTCATGTTCCTTGGCACTCCATGCATCGTACTCCGGCTTTACTTTATAGGTTGCCTGCTTCGTGCGATCAAGCTGTATCCTTCGTTCTTCAAATAATCCCTTTTGCGATTCTAATACTTCCTGCTCTTCCTTCGTCCGTGCATACCGCTCTAAAATTGCATTGTTATCCTTTGCCGATACGAGTGTGCCCTGTAACTTCTGTAATTCTTCCTCCGCCTGTGCAAGCACAGTTTCTTTTTGCTTTGCTTTTTCTGTATCTTCCCCGATCACAGCTTGCAGCAACGTAAGCATTTCCTCGATATTCCACACCGCTTTGCTGTCCTGCAGCTTCTCCTGCAAGTCACAGATACGCTGTACCACCGACCGCGGTTGTTCTTCCGAATCCTCCGCCAAGTCCTCTGCCAAAATTCCAGATATCCCTTCTGAAATCTCCGCTGGCTCCACCTTTACCTCACGGAACGACTGGGAGATGCTCTGCTCCTTTTCCTTGCGCGCGGCAAAACTTACATCCATTCGATTTTTCAGTTTCAGTTCCAGTTTCTTATAGGCATCGGTCTGAAAGATCGTACGCAGAATTTCCGTCCGCTCGTTCGTCTTCGCATTTAACAGCTTCCAGAATTCTCCCTGCGCGATCATCGCAACCTGCATAAACTGTCCGGCATCCATATTCAGAAGCTGAGGTATCGCACCTGGCTTCTCTTTCGTTCCATCAACGTTTTTCGCACCTTCGAGCGTTGTTCCATCCGGCTGATAAAAGATCACCTTTTCCGCCTGCTCATCCGGCTTACCATTTCGGTTGGTATACTTAAAGCTCGGTTTTCTGCACACATGATAGTCCTTGCCCTGATGCGTAAAATAAAAATCGACAAAGCTTTCCACTTTCTTATCCACGTACTCGCTTTTCAGATTCTTCGTATCGCGGTAGCTTCCGCTCGCTTCCCCATAAAGCGCATAGCTGATCGCATCAAAGATCGTTGTTTTTCCTGCACCTGTATCTCCACAAATCAGGAACAGACCTTTCTCCTCAAATTGGGTAAAATCAATCTCCGTCTGCTCTGCATACGTCCCAAACGCCTGCATTACCAATTTAGTCGGCTTCATAGATTCCCACCTCCTTCGCAACGTCCTTCATCATATCCATTTCCTCTTCGCTGATCTGGGCACCATACATCTGCTTATAAAAATCACCAATCAGTTCCTCATATGACCGGCTCTGTGTTGCCTGTACCACATCCACATGGGAAAGTTCTCGCGTATGGGAATTATCATAATCCAGCTTTATCGTGTTCGGATAATATTGTCGCATGATCCGCATTGCATCCGGGACAATGTCCTCATCCGTCAGCGTTACATAAACAAAATCTTCTGTATGTTCGATTTGATTTTCTTCCTTTACAATCTCTGTAAATGTTCCCCGGATATGAATGAGATCCCGCAGCGGAACGAGCTTCTCCAGCTCGATCGTCACCTGTCCTTCTCCATCCACTGTCACGATTGGCACCTGCTTTGCTCCATCCCGCTCGCGCACGCCGCCCGGAATCTGCTTCACCGGGCCAGCCTCTGACAGAGAATATTTGAGCGGGGAACCAGCATACCGCACTTCCTCTCTGCCGACACTCTGCGAGGAATGGATATGTCCAAGTGCCACATAACGAAATGCATCGAAACAGTCATACCCGATTTTCTCTACCGTTCCAACATGCTGCGTCAATGCACCCTCAGAACCGCCCAGTGTTGGATCTTTGCCCTTTCCTGATACAAACTGATGCGCCACTAAAATATTTCTCTGCTTCTGATTGATCTCTGCGTGTGCCAGTACCTCCCGCACCGCATCCTCATACGTCTCGATCTTTGCCTCCGGGAACGCACGCTTCACCTGCGATGCTTTCACGAACGGGAGCTGATAGATATATACGGCTCCATAAGCATCCTCTATCACATGATGAAATAATTTCCCCTGATATTTGGCAGCGATATGCACATCATTTGCCTCAAACAAGCTGCTTCCAAAATTCAGCCGCTCGTCCGAATCATGGTTTCCGCTGATCATATAGACCTGCAAATGCCGTTCAACCAACTCACAGATAAATTCGTCCAAGATCTGCACCGCCCCTTCACTTGGTACCGTCTTGTCAAACACATCTCCGGCAATCAGAACCGCATCGACCTGCTTTGTCTCTGCAATTTCCAAAATCTGCTGCAGGATGTACCGCTGGTCATCCTTCAGATCAAAATCCCCCAATGTTTTTCCCAGATGTAAATCTGCCAAATGTAAAAACTTCATACTCTCACCTCTCCGGTATCTGTTCATTCAACCATGCAAGCACAGCTTCCCTTCCCTCTGCATCAAACGGAAATGTTTTCCTTGTGATCTGCTCCTCCGGTGTCTTCTCATAGCAGGTACTTGCATGCCATATACACACTTCAAAGAAATTCTCGGAAGTCGTCTCGCCACCTTCCTCCACGGGTTCATGCTCGACCGTGAGCTTTGCGATCCGGTACCGCGGTCCATAAATATCGCCCCCCGTCAGAATTCCTTTTGCATTATAAAATGGTAAATCAAATATCACATCGCCTGTAATCACGCGTATTCCTCCCATATGTTTCGTTCTTATAAATTATACTTTTATCATTATAGCATACGGAAGCATATTTTCTAAACAAAAAAGAAACTGATTCATTTTCCTGCATCCATCTATGGAATCTCTTGTCGGTTTGTGCTAGAATAGGTATAAAAATATTGCATAATCGAGGTGCGAAAGATGGATTCCACATTGAAACGAACATGGGCTGAAATCGACTTAGATGCCCTTGCTCATAACTATAAAACATTGCGTGACCGCATTGGCGCAAATGTCAAATTTTTAGGCGTTGTCAAGGCAGATGCCTACGGACATGGCTCCGTACAGGTCAGCCGCCTGCTGCAGGAGCTTGGTGCTGATTATCTGGCGGTCAGCAGCATCGACGAAGCGATTGAGCTTCGCTTAAATGACATTACCATGCCGATTCTGATTCTTGGACATACGCCAAAGGAGCAGGTCAGCCGCCTGATTGAGTACAACATCACACAGGCTGTCACCTGTAAAGCAAAGGCACTTGAATACAGCGAAGAAGCCGTGAAATGCGGTGGCACATTGAAGATTCATATCAAGGTTGACACTGGAATGTCCCGTCTGGGATATCTGTGCGACGGGGATTATTTTGATACTGGTGTGGAAGGTATCTGTGAGGGCTGCTCGCTTCCGGGGCTTTACGCCGAAGGTATCTTTACACATTTTGCTGTCTCGGATGAGCCAGGCGATGCATGCAAAGCCTACACGGAGCATCAGTTCCAATTATTTACTGACGTGATCAAAAACGTCGAGGAAAAGCTCGGCAGACGGTTCGCCATCCGCCACTGTGCCAATACCGGTGCGGTTGCACGCTACCCAGAAACATGGCTCGATATGGTAAGACCGGGACTTTTGTTATACGGCTATGGAGAATTCGCAGACGAACTTGGACTTGAGCCAGTTATGAGTTTGAAGACAACTGTCAGCACGATCAAGACCTATCCAGCCGGTACCGCAATCAGCTACGGCGGCATCTATGTAACGGACAAGACAACGCGTATGGGCGTCATCCCTTACGGCTATGCCGATGGATTCTTCCGTGCCCTGTCCAATCGCTGCACGCTAATGTCGGACGAAGGTCCAGTTCCACAGCGCGGAAAGATCTGCATGGACATGTGTATGATTGATCTGACTGACAAGATGCAAATCGATGTCGGAAGCGAGATTGAAATCTTCGGAAAGAAGAATTCCATCAACGTTATGGCAGCTCTGGCAAACACGATTCCATACGAATTAACCTGTGCCGTCAGCAAGCGAGTTCCAAGATTCTACTACCGGAATGGAAAGATGATCGAGAAAGAATTGCTGTTGCGTGGGTAAATTGTTGCGCAAGTAATTACATAAGCATAAAAAGCTGGGATTTTTGTCCCAGCTTTTTGTTTGCGTTCCAGCTTCCTATATCTCATGACGGATATCCGAACCAATACCCCGCTGCAATTTTATCCGCTCGTTTTCTGCTTCCACATTCATCTTGGAAAGAATAACCAGAATCAATACATCGAAGATCAACGGCAGCCACAAGTACATAAACTGCATCATATCCAATGCAGACTGCGGCTGTGTCGTATTTTTGCCAACATAGCCGCTCAATTCCATCAGCCATCCAACAACCGCAGTTCCGATACCGCCACCAATCTTCACGCCCAATGACGTGCAGGAATACATCGTTCCATCGACATGCTTTCCCTGTGTGAGATAGGTGTATTCCGAACAGGATGCGATCATGGCATTCATATCGCCCTGCCACGGTCCCTGACCGAGCGCAGCAACAGCTGTAAATACAAGCATCAATGGCACATTGCCGATATAACCTGCCACGACAACCAGTGCCCTGCCAATTACAGCAAGCATATAGCCTCGCATATTCAGTTTATACATGCCCTTCCATTTTCCTACCAATGTCGGTGTGAAGATCAACGCAACAATCAGAGGAATATTGACCGCCCATGCAAACCATCCGAAAAGGTTTTTATTTTTGAGCACCCATGTCATATAAAACAAGCCAGCACCAATCATCGCACTGTACAACTGCTGTAAAATATATGTTCCACAGATCATCATGTAATATTTGTTCTTCACAAGCAGCTTGAACGCCCGAATCAGTCCATACTTTTCTTCATTATCCTGCGTTTTACCCTCGTTCAGCTCTTCCTCTGAAAGCTCCTTCACGGAAAGACAGGAGATCGTATTTACCACCAGTCCAATAACCGCATAGATAATGGCAACCAGTCTCCATGCCGCCGCATCACCACCACAGCGGTCAACAAATCCAACGGTAATCGACTGGATCAGTAAACTTGTCGAAAATGCGAAGATAAACCGGTAAGAACCCATCTGTACACGTTCCTTGCTGTTCTTCGTAATCAGCGATGTAAGTGCCGAATACGCGATGTTATTTGCCGTGTAAAAAATGCCATTTAACAGTGTGTATGCCAGAAAGAACCACGTATACTGTGCTGTCTTGCCAAGGCTTGTCGGTACCGCAAAGCATGCAACCAGCGTGACTGCGCAACCGATATATCCATACAGCATCCACGGACGTGCTTTCCCAAGCTTGCTGTGTGTCTTGTCGATCAGTGAACCAAAGAAAACATCTGTAAATCCATCCAGCAACTTCGAAAATGCGATCAAAGTTCCAACTATTCCGGACGCAAGCCCAACCGTCTCGGTCAGATAGATCATGACAAACGATGTCAAAAATGCATACACTACATTTCCGGCGATATCGCCGGAACCGTAGCCCACCTTGTTATACCATTTTAAATATTTTTTCTCTTCCATAGCTTTTCTCCTCATATCATCCCTTCACATACGGAACAAGTGTAAACCCAAACTGAAATTCCTTCTCATCGAATCGATATGCCGCAAGCACCTCCGGTCCACAGCTGTTGGAGCCAATGCCATTTAACGCATAATCAATACATAATACCGTACTGTCCGATTCTTCCAATTCATAATTGTGTTTTGCCTGTGCCAGCATTTCCTGTGTGTAGTTTGACGCCTGAAATGAAAATGGTGTCTCAGACACTGCCGCGATTCCATACCGGCCGTTGTACAGTTCGACATAATCACAATCGAAATGACTGCCATTTTCCTGTGGCATAATGTAGTCCTCATGCAGATCCTTCACCGCACTGCGATACAATCCATGACTCGCAGCTCTGTGCTTGTCACGGTAGCTCTCCTGCGGTCCCATGCCATAATACGAAGCCTCAGAAAGATTCTTGTTGAAGAATACACGCACACCGAATCTCGGAAGTTCTGGGAACTCTGCATCCTTGCTTACCTCCATGGATGCGGTAATTCTTCCTGAACTTTCCACCTTCCACACGAGCTCGACATCCAGAATCTTCTGTACCGTTGGTGCTACAACGCCGACATGACTCATCACAATCACGCCGTACTGGTTCTGAATTGTCTCCACCTTATACGCTCTTGTGTACGCCTCGTGAAAATGTGCGTTTTCCCATTTTGCGCGGATATACATATCATTATCCGTCGGTGCCCGCCAGATGTTCAGTTCCATCGGATGGTTCAGATAGTCCCGTCCTGCATATTGAAGCTTCGTAAAAAGTCCGGTTCGTTTGCTGATTGCATATGTGAAATCGCTCGCCTTTAATGTGATCTCTGTATCGGTTTCGCTGACGCTGATCTCATTTTTCTCTTCCGCTTCTGCCAGCCATTTGACTGCCGTCTGGTTTCTGCCATCGACATTGGCAAGCAGCACCTCATCAAATCCTAATTCATGCTTTGCCGGAAGCAATGGAAGTTCTTTTTTCAACTGATACCGGAGCTTCAGATACACCTTGCCGCTCTGCGGAATGTCCAACTTGAGCGTCATCACACCGTCGCTGTGCGGTGCGATCGATACCTCATCCAGCACACCCTTTTGCACGCACAGACCATCCACAGTTATTTCATACAAAATGTCTGCATAGTCGCTTATATCATCAAAATCCATATAGTTATGCAACACAAGTCTGCCGGTCTTCTCATCATAAGATACAACACGCACCGGACGGTACACATTCTTATATTCAAGCAATCCTGTATGTGGTGTACGATCTGGGTACACCAGTCCATCCATACAGAAATTTCCATCATGGATTGTCTCGCCGTGATCGCCGCCATAATAATATTTCGTCTTTCCATTTTCCGCCTGTCCGTGCGCAATCGCATGATCGCACCACTCCCAGACGAATCCGCCACACATCCGTGCATCCTTCTGGATTATCTGGAAATAATCCTCCAGATCGCCGGGCCCGTTCCCCATGCTATGGCAATATTCCACAAGCAGAAACGGTTTGCTGCCATCCTTCTCGAGATACTCTTCGATCTCGGAAAGTGCCGGGTACATCCGGCTGTACAGATCAAGATTTGAGTAATCATACGTCACATCGTAATTCCGATACCGCGCACTCTCATACTGCGTGATACGGGATGGATCGTATTTCTTTGTCCATGCAAGCGCCTTTTCAAAATTGCATCCATACGCACTCTCATTTCCCATCGACCAGAAAATGATACAGAAGCGGTTTTTATCACGCGCAACCATACGCTTCACGCGATCAAGAATCGCCTGCTCCCATGCCGGATCATCTGCAATCTTCTCGTTCCATTTTTTGAAGCGGTTGTAGTCTGTATCCTCCTTGCGGTACAGCATAAATGGTCCATGCGCTTCGATATCTGCCTCATCGCACACGAGGAATCCATAGCGGTCGCACATCTGATAAAAATACGGTGCATTCGGATAATGACTCGAACGAATCGCATTGAAATTATGCTCCTTCATCAAAGTGAGATCCTTCTTGATCTTTGCAACATCAACTGTAAATCCTGTGACCGGATCCGAGTCATGCCGGTTCACACCGCGCAGCTTGATTGCCTGTCCATTGAAATATAACACCCGCTCCTGTATCGCTACCGTACGCAAAGCGATTGCATCCTCGATTGTCTCATCCGCATTTTGCAGGATAAGCGTGTATAAATACGGATGTTCCGTATTCCAAAGCTCCGGGTTCGCAATCTCCAATGTCACAGTTCCAGCCTTGCTGATTTCCGTCTGTGCAACCACATTTCCTGCCGCATCCTCCACGGATACGGTAACCGGAGTCTCCTGATAGTAGCTGATATCCAATGTAATTTTCGCACACGTTTCCGCGATTTCCGTCGTGATGCGGTAATCCTGCACCGCCTTTTCCGGCCGCTTCAGAAGATAGACATCCCGGAAGATACCACTCATCCGGAACTTATCCTGATCTTCGAGATACGAACCATCGCACCATTTCAAGACAAGTACGGCAATCGTATTCTCGCCCTCTTCTATCACGTCCGTCACATCGAACTCGCTCGTCGCATGGGACACCTGACTATATCCGGTATAGACGCCATTCACCCACACATAAAAACAGCTGTCCACACCTTCGAAATTCAGATATACCTTCGGTGCCTTCTTATCCTTCGCATAAGAAAACGTATGCACATACGCACCACACGGAATGTCCTGCGGCACATACGGCGGATCAAATGGAAATGGATAGCGGATATTCGTGTACTGATGTGTGTCATAGCCCGCCACCTGCCAGACACCCGGCACCGGAATCTCATCAAATCCTGACGTATCATAACCGCTTTCGTAAAATGCATCCTTCACATCATAGATGCTCTCAAAATACCGAAACTTCCACATGCCGTTTAAGAGCTGTAAACGGTCGGATGCCTCCCGATGCTCCACCAGATCCTCCATTCGGTGGGAAGCTGGTATGTAGTACGCTCTTGGCGGCATTGTATTTTCATGTAAGAAATCCAAATCTTCATAATAACGTGGCACAATCATAAATCGTCCTCCTTGTATATGTATTTTTTTGTTTTTAATGAACCGTTCATTTTTCTGTCTTTTCGTATTGTCTGATATTATAATACTGATTTCCGTATAAAAAGTCTATGAACAGGAATGGACAAAATATGGACGAAATGATACAATGAGCATTGCGATGGGATGTGCTTGCACATACCAGCATAATGCGAATACAAACATGGAGCCGCAGGCGACATGATACAATTAGCAATAGGAGGTGTCCCTATGTATATCAATACCGGTTACTTAAATCATTCCCATCTGGATTTCAAGGACAAAAGCCGCCCGCTCGTCGTCGGAAGCTGCGGCATCTATCGTCTGAGCGACGATCCGAAGATGCCAACCTACCGCCCAAAGGGACGTCTGGATTATCAAATTATCTATATCGCGTCCGGGCTTGGACATTTTCATTTCGATAAACCGGAAAATGAGACGATCGTCCCTGCCGGAAATATGGTGTTGTTCCGTCCAAAGGAACTGCAGAAATACGAATATTATGGCGAAGATAAAACCGAAGTTTACTGGATTCACTTCACCGGTTTCGATGTAAAAAATATTCTGCGAAGCTATGGTCTGCAAGATAACCAGAGAGTTTTCCCCGTCGGTTCCTCGCTCGAGTACGAGCGGCTGTTCAAACAGATCATACAGGAATTACAGCGTTGTCAGGAACACTACGAGGAAATGCTTGCCCTGCTGCTTCGCCATCTGCTTATTGTATTTCAGCGGGAACTCACACGCGAGCATATTCTGAAAAACGAATATCTGGATCGGGAGATGCACAGTGCTGTTACCTATTTCAATGAGAATTACAATCAGGATATCAGTATAGAAAATTACGCCCAGACAAGGGGCATGAGTGTGAGTTGGTTTATCCGAAACTTCAAGAAATACACCGGCATGGCACCGATGCAGTTTATCGTATCGCTGCGCGTCAACAATGCACAGATTCTTCTGGAGCAGACCAATTATTCGATCTATGAGATTGCGAAGATCGTCGGTTACGATGACCAGCTTTATTTCAGCCGGTTATTCCGCAAACAAAAAGGAGTCTCTCCTTCCCAATACAGAAAGAGACACCCCCTTGCCTAATATCAGATTACAATTTCTTCAGGAAATGCTCCCGGTTCGGGTATTCCGCCCGGAATGCCCGCTTCGCGGCCTCCTGCAGCAATGCGAATTCCTTCTCCATATGCAGCATGTGCGGCGCCGTAAATGCAATCGCGCTGATCTGTTCTGCGATTTTCTTCGCCACACCCTCATCGGATAACTGCCCCATACCGAAAACGATCGACGTAAACCCTCTGCCGTTTCTGCTTACATCAATAAACTTCCGGAATGCATGCGTCATCTCAGACAGCAGGATTTCCTGTTCGGCTTCCGGCCGTTTCTCCACATCAAACAGGCACAATCCGGAGACGGTCTCAACTGCCTGCTTGCGCTTCTGTCCACCGATATCATTTGCCCCGCTCTCCGCAATGTATTTGAGCTGCATCAGATACCCGACGAATGCATCGGTCTTCGGTTTGCGCTTTCCGTAACGCGCCACCCAGAGTTTCTTTATAAACGCCACATCCACTTCTTCCGGATTTTCTGCGGAATGATTTGCCATTTCACTTGCGTTCACAGTTTTATCTGCATTCGTATTCAATATGTCCAGCCGCTTCTCCGCGTCCATTTCGTTATAAAATTGCTCTAACCATGTCTCCTGCATATCTGTTCTCCGTTTCTTTTTATACTGCCGATCAGCATCTGCCATCCATTCATTCATCTGTACATTCATTTTCTGCATAATTCCAGTTGCAGCCTTCCTTACTTTCCAAGGAATGTATCGACGTTGTCCGCGTCTACCTTACGATATTGTGACATATAATAGATGTCATCCTCCAGACCATACCCTTCGATATCGCTTCCCTGAAACAATGCGACCGTCAAAAGTGCGATCATCCTCGCCTGATCTTCCTTATCGTTATAGACCGTTCCCTGCATCGTACCATGTTCCACTGCATCCAATGCATCGGTCAGACCATCAATGCCGAAAATAATCGGCCGCTCCGCCTGCCTGTAGCTGGCATTTTTGTACGCCTCAACAGCCCCCAGCGCCATCTCATCATTGTTCGATAAAATCAACTCAATCTCAGAACCATACTGATCGATCAACTGACTCACCCGGTTTTCCGCCTGTGCGCGGTTCCAGTCTGCAAACTGATAACTGAGTTTTTCCAGTTCTATTTCATTCTCAATCATCGTCTTAACCGATAGGTCTGTCCGGCTGATTGCATCCTGATGTCCGGCTTCCCCTTCTAAAAGCACATATTGGATCTTCCCATCGCCATTCTTATCGACCTCCGGGTGATTCTTAATATATTCCGCTGCGATCTCGCCCTGCATCTCACCGGACTGTGCTGCATCACAGCCAACATAGAAAAGCTTATCCCACTGAAGAAGATCCTCCTGCACCGGTTCCCGGTTAAAGAAAATAACCGGAATATCATTCTGCCGCGCCATACGGACGATATTCGACGGTGCTGTCCGGTCAACCAGATTCACGCACAAAACATCACATCCGGCGTCAATCATTTCCTCAACGATCTCGTCCTGCTCCTGCTGGTCATTGTCGCCGCTTCTTACAGATACGATTACCTTCATCGTATTGCTCTCTTTTGCTTTCAGATTACTTTTTATTATATCTGTCATTGCATTGATAAACGGGTCGTCCGGTGTATATGTCACGACACCAACACGCAACATATGATCGGCTTTTGTGTCCTGCTTTCCGCAGCCTGTCAGTGAAATCAAAAATACCCACACGCACAACCATGCTATCATATTCTTCTTTACGTCTCTTCTACTCATACGAATACAAAAACCTTTCTATCTCATCCGAGAACAAATCTTCTTTATAAATAACTTTTACTTCCTTCTCATGGCTCTTCAACGTGTAAAATGTCCGTGTCAGTTCTTTTTCAATTTCCTCGACACTCTCATAACCAATCCCGTATCCATCCGGGATTACCAGACACTGCACCTGTCCTGCATCGAGCAGTGCAATCGATTTCATGCTCGTACCAACGCCAAAGATCTTCGCATCCTTATACACACCATTTTCCGCGTGTTCACCCAGCGTATCCAAGGCTTGCGTATCCATTACCACCATATAATCGACGGACTCCTGTGCATCAACAACCGCACAGATATCCGTGTCACTTTCTTCATTATACTCCCATGCAATCTCGCAATCCTGTTTCTCCAATGCGTCCTTCAGTCCCTGGATACGATTCACACTTGCCTCCGTCTTGGATCGTCCGGCAATCACGCCAATCCTTTTTCCTTTCAGCCCATCTTCGTCCTGCGTAATAAGCTGCGTGCCAAGTGTGTATCCAATCTGGTAATTATCCGGTTTGACTGTCGCATACCCGCTTGCCTCTGGCTGTTCACCGGTATAAACATCTTCTGTCAGAAGTACAAATGGCTTCTTCTGCTCGCCAAGCCAGTCCAGCATCTCCTTTGTATCTGCCCCCGGTGCCGGACACAGGATAAATGCATCCACATCGTTTTCCAGCTGTTCCTCGATCAGCTCCCGCTCGTCCTGCGCGCTTACAATATCATCCGTATTACAGATGATCAGATGCAGATTATTGGTTTTCGCAGACTGCTTTAATCCATTGATTACACCCTCCCACCGGGTGTCACCGGAATTCTGCAGGATAACCGCTACACGCTTTTGAGCGACATCCTCCTGGAAGATTTTATGTATGAAGAAGGCTGCGAGGACAATCAGAATAAGCTCTGCAATGAGAAATGTTAATTTATCTCGTTTCATCTGTAGCCCTCCCATTTCTATAGCTCTGCGCCTCGAGCTGCTGCCGGTTCTCCTCCGTAAACGGAATTGCCGGTATGTGTATCACGATCTTCGTTCCTTCATCAGGCTCACTGTAAACCAGAAGACCATATTCGTTACCAAACATCAACTGGATCCGGTTGTGCACATTGATAAGTCCTACCCCGGAACCATGCTTTGGTACTTTATTGTTATCCTTGAGGATATTTTCAACTGTCTCCTCACTCATACCCATGCCATTATCCTCGACCGAGAGATAGATATCATCTCCCTTTTTCTCGCCGCGTACCGTAATCATGCCGCCGTCATCCTCGTCCATATTTCCAACACCATAATAGATTGCATTTTCCAGAATCGGCTGTACGATGAGCTTGACCGTACAGCAATCATTGACTTCCTCGTCAATATCAAATTCCACGCGGAACCGTTCTTTATAGCGCACAAGCTGGATATTCATATAGCTCCGGCTGTGCTGCAGCTCATCCGCGATCCGGATTACGGTTCTTCCCTTTGACAGACTGATCCGAAGCAGTCTGGCAAGCTCCGAAATCATGAGAACCGCTTCCTTATTCTTCTGTGCCTCAACCATCCATGTAATCGATTCGAGCGTATTATATAGGAAATGCGGATTAATCTGACTTTGCAGTGCATCCATCTCACTCTTTCTGCGTTCAGTCTGTTCCCGGATAATCTCCTGCATCAGATTCTCTATCTGTTCATAGGACTTCTTGACCGAATATCCGAGATGCCGGATCTCTGAAGAACCACCAATATAGATATCCGTATCCCCACCTGTCTCATATGCCTTGACTGACTCATTCAGCCGCAGAATCGGACGTGAAATCTTTCTTGATATGATCCTGTTTACTTCGAGCAGCATCATCATCAAAATCAGAATGGCTGTGATAATATAATACCGGAACCGGTTGATATTTGCTGTCTGTACACGCTCCGGAATCACACCGACCAGCTTCCAGCCGGTATATGCCACACTACTCACAACAACATTTCCCGGTCTACCGTTCAGCGAAAGCTCATACGTTCCGTCTTCTAATTGCGATGTCATCTCACAGTTTTCCGAAAAATATCCACGGTCAATATCTGCACGTCTCGGATGGTAAATCATCTGTCCATCCCGGCTGCAAAGGTAATAATAAATACCGTTTGAGGACTCATTGATCCGCTTCATCGTATTGGATATCACAGAATATTTCATATCTACCAGCAGTACACCGCTGCGCGGTTTTTCCCCATCGTTAATATCCACGGAACGGCTGAGGGAAATAACCCAGTAATACCGGTATGTGCCATCCTCAAACAGATTCTGAATATGCGGCAGGGAGAAATGCACATTCTCAATCTCCTCCTCTGCGTTTGTATACCAGTCCTGTTCGGATGCCTTTACGCCCTTCTTGCGTTCCGAAACCGGCTCCGCCATAAGCTGTGCACCATTGCTGTCATACAGCGCCATGCTTTGAACCTTGTCTGTGTTGATTTCATAAAGCAGACTGAACTGGCGGTTAAAATCATCACTGGAGATATCATTTTCCTGAATGATATTATAATTCACTGCATTCATTATCTGACGGACATTCAACAACTCCGCATCCAGCTTATCCACCGTGCTTTCGACCATACTCTCTGCGTTCGACACAGCCGTCTGCTTCATCGCCATTTTAAAACGATTATACAAAAGCAGGCCAATTGTAATTGTCGTAATCAACGTAAGTGCAGTAAGAACCGCCATAATGATTGACTGGATATCCAGTCCGATAAATCTCCTATGATGTGTCCAGCCCTGCTTTTTCATCCACTTTTGAAGCCAGCTTTCCTTCTTTTGCAATTTTCCCATCTCTCTTGTTTTCAATCCATTTCCCCTATTTTTTTCTTACTGATTCGTATGCTGTGCCCGGTACTTCGACGGTGACACGCCAAATCGTTTCTTGAATACATAACTGAAATAATTCGCATCCAAATATCCCACTCGCTCAGCGATCTGATAGCTCTTCTCATTTGTTTCCAGTATCAGTGTTGCCGCATGATCCATCCGGTAATCCGTCAGATACGTAATAAACGCTTTTCCTGTCTCCTTCTTAAACACCGACGAAAAATACGAATTTGATACCCCAAGCACAGAACAGATCGTGTCCAATGACAAATCCGGCTCCATATAACGCTCACGTACAAGATTCTGTGCATCGGTCACAAGCCGTCTCGATGTACTGTTTCGAGCATTTTTCAACTGTTCACCAAGCTCTACGGAAACTCCCTGCATCCATGCCGTAAGTGTACTCTCATCCATCTGCGGAATCGTCTCGTAAGGATTCTGGATTCCGTGCAGATAATCATTAAAATCAAGGAAATTATTTGCACAAAACCTGTAAAATGCTCCCACCATCTCCATGATTGCAAGATTATACTGACTGACCGTCTGTGCATTGCTGTGCAGCTTTTCTATTTCATTTACAACGACCTTCTCAATCTCTTCCTTTAACCCTAAATGAATGGCTTTGAACAAATCATGCATTCTTGTATCTTCCGGCTGCAAGGTCGTTTCCTGTTCCTTCGGTGCAAGCTCGGCAATATTGATTGCGCGTTTCGTCCCGTACAATACCCTGTACGATACTGCCTCTCTGGCACCATCGTAAGACGTTTTAATATTCGCCATATTGTCGCATACACGACCGATGCCTGCCGTAACCACCGCCCCCATCACACGATAAGCCCATTTGCAGAATCGATCACACGAATCCGTAAACTGCACAATCGCGTCCTCCGATGAAAGCTCTATCAGCATCAGTGTATTGCCAAGATAAGAGAATACCCGGCTCTTCCACTCTGTCGCAAGCCGTTCCTTGATCTCATGTTCAACAGACATCGCAAGCAGCAACGGATTCATACCGTCCGGCACATGATGTTCCGAAGTGTGGAAAATTACACATCCATAATATGGTCCTTTCATATCAATCTGATACGCGGCAAAAAATTTCCCACAGTTTTCTTCTGTTACCCGTCCCTCAATGAGAGATACAAAGAAGTTATTCTGCAGTACCGGAAGTGCTGCATTGAAATAATTCTCCAGACGTGTTACATTCAGTTTTTCTTCCCGTTCCCGGTCCAGTGTGTCCTTCAGACGTTTCAGGCAATCAGACAGTTCCGTTGCATTTATCGGTTTCAGCATATATTCCTCAACCTCCAGATGCACTGCTTCCTTTGCATATTCAAACTCATCAAACCCTGTAAAAATAATGATGTGAATATTCTGGAAGTCCCGGTTTAAACGACGGGACAACTCCAATCCATCCATATATGGCATCTTGATATCTGTAATTACGACATCCGGTTGAAGCTTCTCTACCAGTTCAAGTGCTTTCACTCCGTTGGTTGCGTTTCCAACGACGGTAAATCCAAGGTCGTCCCATTGTATGCGTTGTTCAATTACTTCGATGACTTCTGCTTCGTCATCCACCAAAAGCACTTTATATTTTTCCATGTTGCACCCCACTTGTTATCGCCTGCCGGGTAGTTCGGAAGCATCTGGTCTTTGGTTAGGATGCTTCCGAACTACCCGGCAATTCTTATTGTTCTTTGTTGTTTTATTGTCCTTATTATACCAAAGTTATCACTATAAAGATACCTAAATATCTAGCTGGTTGCTTCCTTCTATTGCTCAATTGGGGATTTTTCCTCTATTTGGGGAATTTGCTCCAACTGACTTGTTTCCTACTCCAATTCATATATTAAAAACGCAAAATAAAACCAGTATATATGTGGCACTGTTTTATTGCGTTTTGACATTATATACAATATACAGGAAAAGCCGCCTCTCCATCCTCTTCGATAGACAAGGCGACCCTTCCTTCGTTTACAACTTTATTTGATTCCTTTTATTACTTCTTCTGAACATACTTCAGACAGTCAAGTGTTACAGCTGCAAGGATGATAATACCTTCGAAGATGAACTGAAGGTTTGTATCAATACCGAGGATTGTCAGAGAGTATGTAAGGGATGTGAAGATCAGTACACCAGTTACAACACCGGAGATCTTACCGATACCACCTGTGAAGGATACACCACCTACTACGCAGGCTGCAATTGCATCCATATCCCAGCCTTGTCCATATGCGGCACTACCGGAACCAACCATACGGTTACACTCAAGCCATGAACCGAATCCATAAAGGATACCTGCTAAGATGAATGCTCCCATTGTTACCTTGAATACGGAAATACCAGATACAGAAGCTGCTTCCGGATTACCACCAACTGCGTAAAGGTTCTTACCAAATGTTGTCTTGTTCCAGATGAACCATACAACAATGATTGCTACAACTGCCCAGATAATGATGGTTGGGAATCCACCAAGATTTGGAATAAACATGTTCGGAATACTTGACTCAATTGCACCGAAGGATACACCCTTTGTTGCGTATGTAACAAGTCCGAAGATGATCAGCATGTTCGCCATGGTTGAAATGAATGGATGCATCTTATATTTCGCCATGAAGAAACCGGCAATACTTGCAAATACGGTTGTAAGTATGATACATGCAACAAGTGCAATAATGGCTCTGCCCGCTACCGGAATACCTGTAAAATCAAAGATATGTCCGAATACGCCACCGGTGTTTACACCACTGTGCATGATAATGGTTGCGGTTACCATACCCATACCTACCATACGTCCGATGGAAAGGTCGGTACCTGTTAACAGAATCAGACCGGCAACACCAAGGGCTAAGAACATACGAGGCGAAGCCTGCTGCAAAATATTCAGGATATTTGTCAGTGTCAAAAGCTGTGTATGCTTTACAATCGGTGTAATGATACACAATGCAATAAAGATGAGTAAAATTACAATGTACAGACCATTCTTATACAGGAACTGTGTTGTATTGAATGTGTACTTGTAGTTTTCCACCTTCTGTGACTGCTTCTGTCCAAATGTATATTTCGACATACGAAGCAGATCGATCAAATGGAACTTATGAGCAAATGCATCGTGCTTTCTATCCTTGATTTCCTGCAATTTAGACTCATGTGTCATCTGTGCATCAAACAGGCGGTTACGATATACATACTTCTCATCCTTGATTTCCTCAGAATCAGAAAGCTTTGCCAAAGCCTGCTCGTGCTCTGTCTTAATGGTTGCCACAATCTTGTCATAAGAGGCATTCTCTGCTGCCTTCTCTGCCTCACAGCTCGCAACTACCTTCTCATAGTAGTCACTCTTGTAATGCTTGGAGAGATAGCTCTCTGCATCGGAAATGAGCTTGGATACCTTATCCTTATTTGCAGATTCTACAGATTTTGCTTTCTCTAAGTCCGCCTTATCCTTCGCAATAATCTTTGCTCTCTCTTCCTTTGTTAAATTCTTATCTTCCTTCGCAATTGCGATATGGTTCTTTAAGCTTCGAACCTTGTCAGATCCATCTACACGAAGTGCATCGATCTGCTTCTGTATTTTTCCTACATATTCATCAATCGGTTTCAAAAGCGCTGCTTCCGCTTCTGCCGAAAGGATCATACTTTTATCTGCCATCGCCAAAACTCCTCTCTATTACAAATATTTCGCACTAAGCTTTAATAATTCTTCCTGATTTGTCTCCTTCGTATTGACAATACCTGCCAGATGGCCGTTCGACATAACGCCAATACGGTTTGTGATTCCGAGAATCTCCGGCATCTCAGAAGAAACAACTATAATTGTCTTACCCTGCTTTGCCATGTTAATGATCAACTCGTAAATCTCATATTTTGCTCCAACATCAATACCTCTTGTCGGATCGTCCATCATAAAGATGTTCGGAGACCGCTCCAACCATTTACCGAAGATTACCTTCTGCTGATTACCACCAGACAGATTTGCAATCATATCATCCGGTCCCATACATTTCGTATGCATGACCTTGATTTCCTCTGCGGTTGCCCGCACCATGTCATCATGTGAGAGTGCAAGTCCACTCTTATAATGATTCATATTTGCAATGGTTGTGTTAAATGTTATATCTGCTTTTAAGAACAGACCATTTGCCTTACGTTCCTCTGTAATGAGGGCAAATCCATGATTCATCGCATCCTTCGGAGATGCAAAATTCATCATCTTACCATCATAGATAACGTTTCCGGCTGCTCTTGTACGCATACCAAATATCGTCTCAAGAAGCTCTGTACGACCTGCACCGACCAATCCATACAAACCAAATATCTCGCCTTTTTTCACATCGAAGGAGATATTCTGGAGCTTCGGTGCATATTTTGTTGAAAGGTTCTGCACGGAGAGAATCGTCTCTCCCGGTGTATTATCAACCGGCGGGAATCTGTTATCCAGAGAACGGCCTACCATGGCTGATATGAGTTCATTCATGTTTGTATCTTTGCTGTCCTTCGTCATTACGAGACTGCCATCCCGCAATACGGAAATCTGGTCGCAGATCTCGAAGATCTCGTCCATCTTATGGGAGATATAAATCAGGGAGATTCCCTGATCCTTAAGCTGACGCATCATCTTGAAGAGCTTTGCTACTTCCGGTGCTGTCAGGGATGAAGTCGGCTCATCAAGTACAATTACTTTTGAATTGTACGAAATTGCCTTCGCAATCTCACACATCTGACGCTTTGATACAGACATTTTCTTCATCGGCTGCGTAAGGTTCACTGTGATTCCAAGCTTTCTGAACAGATCAGATGCTTCTTTTTTCATTCTGCCCTCATCGACCACACCAAGCGAATTCTTTGGGTATCGACCGAGGAACAAATTATCAATTACATTTCTTTCCAGACACTGATTTAATTCCTGATGTACCATTGCAACTCCGTTTTCGAGTGCATCCTTTGGTCCAGAGAAATTAACTTCCTTGCCATCTAATACGATTGTTCCTTCGTCCTTCTGATAGGTTCCGAAGAGACATTTCATCATTGTCGATTTTCCGGCACCATTCTCACCCATAAGTCCCATGATGGATCCTGGCTTCACATTCAAATCAATGTGGTTAAGAACCTTGTTTCTTCCGAATGATTTACTCATGCCATGAATCGATAAGATGTATTTATTCTTATCATCTGCCATATCTCTACTTCCCTTTCTTAAAAAGAAGGGTATCAATTCTAGGTGACACCCTTCTTTGGTTAAATCATTTACCGTTCGTTCAATCAGTTCTCTTACTTGTTAAGAATTGATGTGTAAGATGCTGCGTTGTCTGTCTTAACCATGTTGATTGCAAATGCATCGTACTCACCAGGGTTACCAAGACGGTTTGTGATGTTAGACTCTGTCTGACCATCACCACCGATGTAATCAACCTTCAGATTCAGAAGATCATCGTAGTTCTGAAGAAGTGGCTGGTATGTTGAGCTTAAGAAGTTATCTGAAGCGTTGTAGATATCAAGCCATACCTTCTTCTCTGGGCTCTTGCTAGAGTCGAGCTGCTTAGAAACCTTGTCATAAACCTTTGTTGAGTCTGTGAAATCCTGATAGTTATCAGCTGTTACTGCAATGTTCAATGCGTAGTAAGATCTCTCTTCTGCTGAGTATCTGTAATCAACACCCTCGTCAAGCTTGTTGCCAGCTTCATCTGCTGTACCGATACCTGTGTCTACATCTACACCGTCAAGTGCGTTACGAAGAACACGGAGTGTAAGGTAAGCCTGAACGTCTGCATGCTGTGAAATTGTTCCGCCGTAGCCTTCTGCGATAGCTGCTACTGCATCGCTGTTTGCATCGTATCCAAATGTAGGAACCTTGTTGTCCTTTGCCCAAGCATTGAACATTGACATTCCCATACCATCGTTGTTAGAAACAACTACATCGATCTGATCACCGAAAGAAGCTGTCCATGTACCGATTGCGTTACCTGCTGTTGCTGCATCCCATGTAGCACCTGCAGAGTTCTTCATCTCCTGTGAAGCAAGCTCACGGATTGTGTATTTCTTTCCATCTACTTCCAGTGTTGCATCCTGAACAACCTTTGCAGATCCATCTACGTTTGTACCGGCTGGTGCTGAATCAACTGCGCCATTTGCATCAACGCCTGTTCCAAGTGCGGAACGGACACCTCTTGTACGTGCGATGGAATCGTTATGTCCGATATCGCCGATTGCGAGTACATATCCGATTACGCCATCACCGTTACGGTCGATCGTTGCTGCATTCTTCTTGATGTAGTCAAGTACCATCTCACCCTGAAGCTCAGCACCCTGATTCGCATCGAAACCTACATAGTAAGTATCTTTGTTAAAGTTAAGGGCTGTTTTGTCAAGCTCTCCTGTTGATGAGTTGGAAGGCTGACGGTTGTACCATACAAGCGGCTTATCCTTATTTGCAACTCCGCTTGATGAAGAACCACCACCTGATGATCCACATCCTACCATTGACAGTGCCATTGTTGCTGCTGCGATTACAGCTAAAATTTTTTTCTTCTTCATACTCTTTCCTCCTATGAATGAAATACTTGTTGAAATGTTCCTTCGTACTTTTTGTTCATTTTGTACATTTTTTTTGAATCATTCCCTGTCTCATTGACTAAATTCATTATATTTGGAATGAGGTCCGGAAAGAATAGAATATTTTTGGATATATTAGCAATTTTTTTTGATTATATGAAATTTTTATATGAATTTTGACGAATCTGTCCGTAATCAAGTTTAAATTGCACAAAAAATTCTGTTTTTCTCATGATTTTGAAGCATATTTGCCAACTCTTTTCGAATCACATCTTTCTTCTATCGTATTCTACATTTTTTTCATCTTATATTTTTTCCGCTGCCCCTGTATTTCTGTAAAGCCAAATGCCAGAACGCCGACCATACCAAACGCCATCATTTTGATAAGGCTTTCATAATAGATATCCATGTTGCCAGACCATCTCATAAGCTCCTTCGCATGTACAAAACAGCTTTGGAACGAAGAAGCTCTATAGTAGTAATCTGAAAGTTTAGACGCCTGTATCGCCATTGCCATGTCTACCCGGAATGCCAGATATAGCCATGCAGCTGATACCGCAACACACAACAGAAAACTTATGATCGACAGCTTTTCGCCTTTCCACTTATATCCATAGATAACCGCGGCTCCCATCGCAAGCCCGGCATAGCTCGACACGAATCCAATGCGTGCGATCAGGAAAATCAACAGCGCCCCCAGAACGCCACCACCAATCGCTCCGAGCAGACCGAGTGCATAATTTTCACGCACAACATATTCCTCTTCCTGGTTCAGTTTCAACGCATATTCCGTCATCTTCGCAGATTCCTCATTTAAAAAGGAATAGCCATCCTCCACCTGATAGACATTCGTTGGCCCCTGCACGCCCCTGGCATCACAATTATAATATTGATATCGTTCAAATTGCGTGATCATACCTTCTATCAGATTCTTGATAAATTGCACGTTCTTTTTTGTGCCACCACGAACCGGAACATATACCGCAATGCTAAATCCTTTCGGTATGATCCTGCCGCCGCTCGGAAGTACCGCGCGCATCGTTCCCCACACATCGACAGATGCTGGTGTCTGATCGTTGGAAACCGAAAATGCAACCATCATCATTTTTTTGCCGGAACCGGTACCCGGTTTCACGACATATGTATATCCCCGGTACACGCCATGCAGCTGGCTTCCCATTCCTGTCCGTGTTGCCTGCAGCTCCCCGGCTAATTTCGTTAAGATTCTTCTATTCGATGCCATCCGGCAAATTCCTCCTCTACTTGACACTTACGTTTCATCATATTTCCTTTTCACAGGGATAGCAAGTTTTATTTTCTATACAGCCAGACGGCTGAACTCTTCCAGATTCCATGCCTTCGTCACAATATCCGAATAAAATTCCGGCTCATGACACACCAGCAGCACCGAACCGTGATACTCTTTCAAAGCACGCTTTAACTCGTCCTTCGCTTCCACGTCCAGATGGTTCGTCGGCTCATCTAAGATCAGAAGATTTGTCTCCCGGTTGATAAGCTTACACAGACGTACCTTTGCCTGCTCTCCACCACTTAAAACCCGCACCTTGCTCTCAATATGCTTCGTCGTGAGTCCGCATTTTGCCAGTGCCGAACGCACCTCGTACTGGGAATATCCCGGAAACTCCTGCCAGATCTCCTCCAGACAGGTATTGTCCGTGCCTGCCATCTCCTGCTCGAAATAGCCCTTGTACAGATAGTCGCCCAACTCAACCTTGCCGGATAATGCCGGAACGATACCGAGCAGACTCTTCAACAACGTACTTTTACCAATTCCATTTGTTCCAATAATTGCAATCTTCTCGCCGCGCTCCATCCGCAGATTGATCGGCTTGGAAAGCGGTGCATTCTTATCGTATCCAATCACAAGATCCTCTGTCTCAAACAGCATCTTGCCCGGTGTCCGGGCTTCCTTGAAATAAAACTCCGGCTTTGGTTTCTCCTTGGCAAGCTCGATCACGTCCATCTTGTCAAGCTTCTTCTGTCTCGACATCGCCATATTTCTTGTGGCAACCCGCGCTTTGTTTCTTGCCACGAAATCCTTCAGCTCATTGATTTCCTGTTGCTGTTTCCGGTAGGCTGCCTCCTGCTGTGCCTTCTTCGCCTCGTAAACTTCTAAGAACTTATCGTAGTTTCCGACGTAACGGTTCAGCTCCTGATTCTCCATATGATAGATGATATTCACGACATCATTTAAGAACGGAATATCATGACTGATCAGGATAAATGCATTCTCATATTCCTGCAGATACCGCTTCAGCCATTCGATATGCTCCGCATCGAGATAGTTCGTCGGCTCGTCCAGAAGCAGGATTTCCGGCTTCTCCAAAAGCAGCTTCGCAAGCAGTACCTTCGTACGCTGTCCACCACTTAAATCCGTCACATCATGGTCAAGCCCCAGTTCCAGAAGTCCAAGTGCCCGCGCCACCTGTTCGACCTTCGCATCGATCATATAAAAATCGTGGTTTGTCAGCATATCCTGCAGCGTACCAACCTCTTCCATCATCTCTGCGATTTCATCATCTGTCGCATCTGCCATGCTCTCATAGATTTCGTTGATGTTTTGCTCCATATCAAACAGATATGAGAATGCAGACTTCAGGACATCCTCAATCGTCATGCCCTTCTCCAGCACGGCATGCTGGTCTAAGTATCCAACCCGCACATGCTTGTTCCATTCTACTTTTCCTTCGTCCGGTGCGAGTGTACCAGTCACGATATTCATGAACGTACTTTTTCCCTCACCATTCGCGCCGACCAAGCCGATATGCTCGCCTGCAAGCAGGCGGAATGATACATTATTAAAGATTGCACGGTCGCCAAAACCGTGCGTTAAATTCTCAACATTTAAAATCATACATACTCCCTAATTATTTCCCTTGTTTCTTGCCTTCTTTATCCGCTTTATTTACACCGAGCAAACCCTTGATGATGAATCCGACACCAACGCCGATCGTGCCGAGGATCAGTGCCAGCTCCAGACCGGACATATAACGCATGGATACGTTCAGTGAAATCACAAGACACACGAAAAACGCAATGCACAATCCGATCAGTGAAAGTCCGGTCAGCATATTCGGCTTCATAATAAATGCGATAAATGCCACAACGATCAGCACAATCAGAATACCTCCGACATTCACGCGTCCCATCCGGAAAAATAGCGTGAAGCTGCTCACAACGACGTTCTGCAAGAAGATAATCACTCCGATAATTGTAAGTGCGATTCCCAATAAAAACTGTAATAATTCTTTCATTCGTTCCTCCCTGTTTTCTCTTAGAAAATGATTACATACTTATGTTTGATTCTATCATACTTCGACAAAGCTGTACACACAAAAAACTGTTGCCAATGCTTGCATAACTTAACATTGACAACAGTTTCATTCTATCTTTATCAACAACTTTTATATCCTATCCATGCAGGCGCACCGCTGCCGCGATCCTTCCGGCAATCCACATGACAGATGCTGCGATCAGGAATATCAGAACAAAACCATTCACCTTTTCTTTCCAGCGCATTGCCACAATAATAGTATCTCCGATTACTGCAATAGCAATCGGAATTACATAGAACAGATTGACAGCATTTCCTATCAGCACTTTGTACATCAACACTGCAAATGCGGCAACAAGTGCAAGTGAAACAACCGCCTCTATCACATGAAAGAGGATGGCTTTCTCAATTTCCGAATGATACATGACCGGAATTGCCATGGAGAATAATATCAGATAGATCAGAGACATCCATAACAATACACGGTCTTCCGCTTGTGCGTTTACGCATGCCGTCTTGATAACCAAAGCCGCAATCAGCATTCCGTAAGATGCAAACTGGATTCCCGGAATCGTATATTCCGTATGTACCATGCCAGACACAAGAATGACTCCCACAGTTATGGAAAGCATCCGGTAATCAATGGAACGATACACGTTCACATCCATCGTAAATAATGATTGCAGGAACGCTGCATTCCCCACTGCCAATAAAACAAGAAATGCAGCGAGCGATAAGAACACAGCCAGATACACATAACTATCGAAGCCGCTTCCGAACAATTTCACATCCTTATCCCTTATAGAACGCACGATGCTTTGTACACGTTCTGCAAATAAAATAATGAAATATAACAGAATCAGCCAATTCATAACAACCGCTGATACTCCAACCCGTAGATCCATGACGATTCCTCCTTCTATAGCTCCAGCGATGCAAGGATCTCTTTCAATGCATCTGCCGATTCCTTTAATTTCAGAGCCTCTTCGCCACTTAACCTGATTGGAATATCTGTCTCCACGCCATCTGCACCGACAATCGCCGGCATACTCAGAACCACATCCTCGATACCATACGCACCATGTATCATGTGTGAGACCGGCAGGATGGATTTCTCATCCCGCATGATCACCTCGCAGATTCGCCTTACAGACATTGCGATTCCATAATACGTCGCATGCTTCCGGTTAATAATTTCATATGCACTGTTCTTTACTGCATCTGCAATCTCTCTCGTATTTTCCTTATGCTGGTAATGTCCACGCATCTCGCACATCTCACTTAACTCCACACCGGAGACATTCGCTGACGACCATGCAACGACTTCGCTGTCGCCATGTTCGCCCACGATAAACGCATGCACGCTCCGGCTATCCACAGACAGATGTTCACCCAGCTTGTATTTCAGTCTGGCACTGTCTAACACTGTGCCGGAACCAATCACTCTCTGCTCCGGAAGTCCGGACAATTTGATTGCCACCTGCGTCAGAATATCAACCGGATTCGCTACCACAAGCAGGATTCCACTAAAATTCCGCTTTGCAATCTCCGGGATAATAGACTTGAAAATAGCCACATTCTTATTCACCAGATCCAGTCTTGTCTCCCCCGGTTTCTGTCCGGCCCCCGCGGAGATAATCACGATTGCCGCATCCGCTACATCGTCATAATCTCCTGCATAAATCCGCATCGGTGAAGCAAATGGGATTCCATGGCTGATATCCATTGCCTCTCCCTCCGCTTTGTTTCTGTCCGCATCAATCAATGCAATCTCTGTAAATAAACCACTCTGCATCAATGCAAAAACAGATGCCGATCCCACAAATCCACAGCCGATCATAACCGCTTTTTTTGCATTCACTTTATTATTTTCCATAATTGGTTCCCCCTTGGTTTAATCTTTTAATAATAGTAATTATTACTATTTCAGTATAATAATAATTCTATAATTTGTCAATTTGTATTTATAAAAAAACACGCAAGCACTTTGTACCTGCGTATTTTTCTACAATCCTTTAACTTGTAGTTTTATTTGTTTTTGAAAAAAGAACACTCCTCCGCGTTGCACTGTATGCCATCTGGATTTCGAAGATTCAGATGAAATACATGACCACTTTCCGGATGCCCCGCACCAAATGCCCGCGTTACATGCGCCACGCCTATATCATTCATCTTCTTATCCAGTTCTATCGTGTGAAACCGCAGATCATCATTCTCACTGTACATCAGATATGTTTCCGGGAAATCTACATTCATATAAGCTAACTGCTCCATAAACAACTGGTACTGTTCTTTGGACACAACAAGTGAATTCTCTTTTCTAAGATACCAGTCTAAAATCGTGTCATCCCGCTTTCCCATATCGTATGCACCACAATTCAAGCAGATTTTGGCTGGTCTTTTATCATAGGTAAAATAATCCAGTTTCTCCCGATATTCCTGATTTGTCGCAGCAATGCAATACTGCGCAGTGAGCTGTGCCCCCGCCGAATCTCCCAACATGAAAAACCGATTCATATCCAGACCAAACACCCGCGCATGATCATCAATATATTTTACGAGATGTGCTACATCCTCTATGGCAGACGGATATTTATTCTGCGGTGCCAGACGATAATTAAAATTCACAACTACGAATCCGCTTTGTGCCAAATGACAGCAATAATGGCTATACAGTTTCTTATCTCCATAAAACCAGCCACCACCATGCACACTGACAATCACCGGATATGCTTTATCCGAGTCTCCCATATAAGATGCCGGCACACAAAGATCAAACAGACTGTTCGATACATAACTGTCTGAATCAATGTCCGACGCATCCCCGGATGATGCATACATCATCTCCCTTTTCTTATCCATCTTCCAGCTATCCAAAATCGCAGCAAACTGCTCTGCATCCAATCTTTTCTTATAATCTAAATTCTTAATCTGTACAACATTTTCCGGATATTCCAGATCTTTGTCGCGCAATCCATCATTCACCATCCACGCATGGCGCATGTTCACCCATGGCGGAAGTTTTCTGTTCTCCGCTCCACGCTTCATAATCTCTGTAACATTTATCATAACCGATCTCCTCCTCATAATCGTCCCTCTGTCTTATGTTGTCCTCTTTTTTCTCTTATTCTCATACATAGACTGATCCGCCATATTAAGATAATCCTGCAGGCTTTTCTGCTTATCCGGCGTATCTATGAAAAACGCCCCTGGTAACATAAAAACCCGGGGCGCATTCAAAAAATCGTCAGTTATAAATTATTTACAGCGTTCATAACGAACCGTAATCGCTTTTATCTCCTTGGCTAAAGTCTTATTTAACTCTTTGCTGTCTACCCGCCATCTCCAATTGCTGCCAACCGAAGAAGGCGTATTCATTCTCGACTCGTTGTCTAAGCCAAGGTAATCCTGAATTGGAACAATACAGATTTTCGCATTGCTTCGCATGATTACGCCAATGAGCGGAATATACATTTTATCTGCCGGTGTATAGTAATCACACAGATAATCTCTTGCTTTTTTCCTGCCTTCGTCATCGACCTCCTGCCACCAGCCGACCAGTGTCTCATTGTCATGCGTGCCTGTATAAGCTACACAATTCTCAATATAATTATGAGGTAAATACTCCCTCGCCGAACCCGTATCTCTTGTGTCAAATGCGAATTCCAACACTTTCGTCCCCATGAACCCGCTATCCGCAACAAGCTTACGGACGGTATCCGTTATATAGCCAAGATCCTCCGCAATCACGGATTTTCTGCCAATCTTCTTTTCGATTGTATGGAACAAATCCATGCCCGGACCTTTCTTCCAACTGCCATTTACCGCGGTCTTATCCCCATATGGGATGGAATAATATTCATCGAAGCCACGGAAATGATCAATACGTACAACATCATATAACTCGAAGCAGAATGAAAGCCGTTCGATCCACCATGCATACGCTGTCTTTTTGTGGTAATCCCAATCATAAAGAGGATTTCCCCACATCTGCCCATCCGCCGAAAATCCGTCCGGCGGACATCCCGCAACAGCCTTCGGTGTACATTGTTCATCTAACTGGAACAATTCCGGATGCGACCATGCATCTGCACTATCCAATGATACATAAATCGGAATATCTCCGATAATTTTAATTCCTTTTTTATTGGCGTAAGCCCTGAGCTTATACCACTGGTTGAAAAACTGGAATTGCATAAATAACTGAAAATCAATCTCATCTGCCAGCTTCTCTTTATATTCACGTAAACCTTCTTCTGTACGACTATGAATTGCCTCCGGCCACTCAGTCCAGTTCATTCCGCCAAAATGATTTTTTACTGCCATATATAAGCAATAGTCATACACCCACGCTTCATTCTTCTCCAAGAACGCTTTATACTCTGTACTGTTCTTATGCCTGCTTCTCTCGCAAGCCTTGCGGAGCAATACATACCGTCCATTATATTGTTTTTCATAATCAACAGACTGTTCGTCTGTTCCAAAGTCAACACTATCACATTCTTCTCTTGTCAATAAACCTTCGCTAATTAAAGTTTCCAGATCTATGAAGTACGGATTCCCGGCAAATGTGGAAAACGACTGGTATGGAGAATCTCCATATCCGGTAGGTCCCAAAGGTAAAATCTGCCAGAACGTCTGACCGGCTTCCACTAACCAATCCACAAATTTATATGCTTCTTTGGAAAAGCAGCCAATTCCATACTTTGATGGCAGACTGGAAATCGCGAACAATATTCCTGCTGTTTTATCCATATATGTCCTCCATATACGTCAAGGCAAAACAATTATACTCTGCGTACGCTTTCGCCCTCGATCAGATTGTGTGGGGCATAATCATGTTCACACCCCAGTGTATAATGTATGTGCTTCATCAAAAGCTCCACACTCCGCTTCGCAATGCTGTTTATGTCCTGACCCATTGATGTAATTCTCGGTGTGTAAAATCTCGATATGACTGTACCATCGAAGCCTACCACCGATATATCATCCGGTACTTTTTTCCCGGCATCTTCTATTGCACGAATTGCGCCAACCGCAATCGTATCTGACAGCCCGACAATCGCTGTCACATGTATGGTTTTTTCAAGTAGTCTTTTTGTTGTCTCATAACCTGCCTCATACGAATACCGGCAAGCCATATAATTCTTATCCGGATCAAATTCCAGACCACTTTTTTCAAAGCCTTTTTTACACCCAAGATAACGCGAGAAACTGATCTGTTTATCTGAAATCTCGCCACCCATTACGACAATATCTTTGTGTCCGTAGCCTGTTAAATACTGCACGAGTTCCATAGTTGCAGTCTCATCATCGACACATACAGAAGATACATTGTCAAACGCTAACTCCTTTGCACTCGTAGTTGCAACAACACAGGGTATGTCAAGTTCATTCATACGTTCATCAAAAAGAGCTAAATTCGCGCCGAGAAAAATAATCGCTTTCGAGGTTTTGTCACGAACGAATTTTAATGCCTCTGCAACCTCGTCCCCATCTTCATCGATAATCTGACAGGATACAACCTCTTCCAGTTCTGACAGCAGAAGTGTAATCCGGTCAAGAATCTCCATGAAGAAACTATTGTGTCGGCCTTTCATGATAATTGTAACTGTATTTCCGCCACATCGTTTCAGCTTTCTGGCATTTCCGTTTGGTTCAAAATTACTCTCTTCGATAATTTTCAATATCTTTTCGCGCGCTTTCTCACTTACACCCGGTTGTTTGTTTATTACTCTGGATACGGTGCCAATACCGTATCCAGATAATTTTGCTATATCTTTGATCGTCATATAATCGCTCCCGTAAAATTGTGATTATATATTAACCCTTAACAGCGCCAGCCGCAACCCCTTTGACAATATATTTCTGAGCGCATAAGTAGAATACAACAACCGGAATGATTGCCATGATCAGGCATGCCATAATCGCGCCCATATCAACACGGCCGTAGCTTCCCTTCATGTACTGGATGACAATGGAAATTGTCTTGAATTCCTTAATATCAAGTACAAGGTATGGAAGAAGGAAGTCATTCCAGATCCACATTGCTTCAAGAATACCTACAGAAATGAATGTAGGCTTCATCATAGGAACTACTACACAGAAGAATGTCCGGAGTGGTGAGCAGCCATCAATCATTGCAGCTTCTTCCACTTCTACCGGAATTGATTTTACAAATCCGGTGAACATGAATACCGCAAGTCCGGCACCAAAACCGAGATATACAATCACGATTCCCCAAGGTGTATTCAGATGGAGGGAGTCTGCCGTTCCGGAAAGTGTAAACATGACCATCTGGAATGGTATAACCATAGAAAACACACATAAGAGGTAAATCATTTTTGTAAAAACATTCTTAACCCGGGTTATAAACCAGGCTGTCATGGAACAGCAAATCAGAATAACCGCAACTGAAAATACTGTAATAAATAATGTCCAGCCTACAGCTTTCAGGAAATCATATTGCGTAATTGCTGTCTTATAGTTTTCAAGTCCAACATAGCTTTCCTCTGTAGGCAGCTTAAATGTCTCAAGGTTGATGAACGTCTTCGACTTCATCGAGTTAATCAATACGATAAAGATTGGAGCAACAAATACAATTGAAACGAGTGTAAAAAATAATGTTGCAAGTATTCCCATCACTTTCTTTTTCATTACTGCTGCACCTCCTTATCCCTTGTCAACTTTAACTGTAACAATCCAATCGCTACTACAATTATGAAGAACACAACTGCCTTCGCCTGTCCAACCCCTTCAGCTCCTACTCTGCCATAGAATGTGCTATAAATATTCAGGGCAAGCATTTCTGTCTTATGAAGTGGCTCACCACCTGTAAGAGCAAGGTTCTGATCGAATAACTTGAACGAATTCGTAATCGTCAGGAATGTACAAATTGTAATCGATGGCATCATGTTCGGAATTGTAATTTTAAACAATCTCTGCATTCTGGTAGCTCCGTCGATCATAGCCGCTTCCTGAATATCTCCGGGGATCGCCTGAAGTCCCGCGATGTATACGATCATCATGTAACCAATCTGCTGCCATCCTACAAGAATAACCAGTCCCCAGAAACCTAATGTTTCATTCAACTTCAGGGCTGTATCAAACTTCACGAAAATACCATCAAAAATCAGCTGCCATACATAACCTAATACAATACCTCCGATCAGGTTTGGCATAAAAAACACTGTACGGAAAATATTCTTTCCTTTGATATTCTGTGTCAACGCCAGTGCGACTAAAAATGCAAGTACATTGATCAACACAAGTGAAACGATTGCAAATAACGTAGTGAATTTAAATGATCCAAGGAAATTTGAATCTTTAAATGCTTCTATATAGTTTTGTATTCCGACAAATTTTGCATCCTTGATTGTTGTAAAGTTACAGAAAGACAAGTAAATACCTTCAATAAAAGGAATAATAAATCCTATCAAAAATGCAGCCATAGTCGGTAACAAAAATATTGGCCAATATTTTTTTACCGCCTTTTCCATCTTATACCTCCTACGCCCTTGAACAATTACCTTCTAAAAAAGGGAGGAACTGTCTCCTCCCTTTTTAATTACAGGTTGTTTTATCAGGCTTCCTGATCCTAGTTTCCTGCTGCCTGACTCTCTGTAGCCCAGCCTTCAACGAATGCTTTCTTTACAAGATCCCAATTCGCATCTGTCTGATCGGAAGCATATACAGTAAGAGCTGATCCTACTTCGTTCTTCCATGTCTCAGAAGGCATTGTTGTGAAGTTCCAGCTTACAGGTGTCTTGCCATCTGCCACATACTGGCTTGCGATATTCACAAGAAGGTTATCTGACTCAAGGTTCTTCTTGAATGGAGTAACAAATCCCATTCCGTCTGCTCCGGATGGCATTGCACCCTGTGAACCGCAGATTGCCTTAAGTGCTGTATCGTCTGTAGAAAGCCATGCCATGAAATCTTCTGTTGCCTTGATGTCTGCTTCGGAAGCCTTAGCATTTACACACCAGTAGTTCTCTGTACCTGTACAAAGTCCCTGATTCTCTTCTCCGTCTACACCGATATAAATCGGAAGCATTCCGAGATTCTCATCACCGACTGAGCTTATATCTGAGTATGCCCATGTACCATTCTGGTAAAATACTGCTTTTTCTGCTACGAACTCAGCGACTGCATCATCACCGGTCTTAACACTGAGCTGCTTAGGATCTGTTGTTGAGTTATTAATGTACAGATCCCAGATCTGACGGTAGTTATCCAGGTATGTGCCCTTGATTGCCTTTGTGTTGTTGATTCCGTCTGCCTGATACTCATAGTATACAGGAAGGTTTGCAAGGTGAGTCTTAAATCTCCAGTCTGATGAACCATCCATACCTGCGGATGTAAATGCATCAAATCCAAGCTCATCACGTCTTGCTGTAATATCTTCTGCTACCTTCTTCAGATCTGCAAAGTTCTTGATGTCATCCATGGAATAACCTGCCTCGGCAAGAAGCTTCTTGTTGCAGATGATACCATAGGACTCAATAACATATCCGATACCTGCTACCTTATCGCCATCCTTCAAAGCGAAATCCTCTGAAGTAAGCTGCTTGTAAACTTCTGTGTCAGACAAATCTGCACAATAATCCTTCCATGATGCCAGACCGACCGGACCATTTACCTGGAACAATGTAGGGCATTCTGATTTACCCATCTCACTCTTAAGAGTTGTCTCATACTGACCGGATGCGGCTGTAACAACGGTTACCTTTACGCCTGTCTCCTCTTCGTAGATCTTGGCAAGCTCCTGCCACTGGGCATCTGCTTCCGGCTTAAAATTCAAGTAATATACCGAACCCTTATCAGCCGATGCATCCTTCCCTCCTGAAGTTCCCTTTCCTCCACAACCTGCAAACAGTGACATCATCATTGTTGCAGCTAATCCTAAAACTGCTAATTTCTTCTTCATGCTTTTTCCTCCTCTAATCTTTTCATTTGCTTTGTTTATAGTTACGTATACGTTCCTTGGAAACGTTTGTTGTATCGTTTTTGGTAACGTTTCCATTTCATGAGTCAATGATACAACATTTAAAAACTTTTTGCAATCAAAAAAGTCAACTTTTTGTTTATTTAGTCAAATTACACAGCAATTTTGAATTTTTTTTGTTACTTATCACCAATTTCTGCGTGCATTTGCTATCAATGGATTCTATTTTATTATTTTCCAAATATCGTTATTGTATTCAACAATTGTACGATCAGAGGAGAAAAATCCTGCTTTCGCAATATTCACCATCATCTTCTGCGCCCACGCCTTACGATTCTCATATTCCTTATATGCACCTTCCTTGGCATCAACATAAGAATCAAAATCAATAAATGTCATGAACCAGTCTTTGTTGAGAAGTTCATTATACAAACGATGCAGCATTTCTGCATTTCCAAGTGCTATCACTGCGTCACTGATAATAAAATCAACGGCTTCCTTCAATACCGGATTGTTCTCATAATATGTTCTTGAGACATAGTCCGCCTTCGCATAATGCTCAATCACCGCATCACTTGACTCTCCAAAGATATAGATATTGTCATCGCCAACAAGCTGATGGATTTCAACATTCGCACCATCCTCTGTTCCGAGAGTAACCGCGCCGTTCAACATGAACTTCATATTTCCGGTTCCGCTTGCTTCTTTTGACGCAAGAGAGATCTGCTCCGAAATATCACAGGCAGGAATTAATTTCTCTGCAAGAGTAACATTGTAGTTTTCTACCATAACTACATTCAAATACGGGCGCACTTCCGGATCGTTGTTGATCAATTCCTGAAGACACAGGATCAAATGAATAATATCCTTCGCGATTGTGTATGCAGGTGCAGCCTTTGCTCCAAATATAACCGTAACCGGTGTAGTAGGCAGCTTGCCCGCTTTGATCTCCAGATACTTATGAATCACATAAAGTACATTTAACTGCTGACGCTTGTACTCATGCAGACGCTTTACCTGGATATCAAAAATCGAGTTTTCGTTTAATTCGATTCCCTGTGTTTCCTTGAAATATTCTTTGGTACGAAGCTTGTTCTGATGTTTGATTTCAAGGAGCTTTTCAAGCTTGGCATCATCGTTTACAAATGCAAGTAATTTCTCTAATTCCATTGCATCTTTCTTGTATCCGTCCCCAATCCACTCTGTAATCGTATCGGACAACAGTTCATTACAATAGAGAAGCCAGCGGCGGAATGTAATGCCATTTGTCTTGTTGTTGAACTTCTCCGGATATATTTTGTAAAAATTATTAAGCTCCGAATTCTTCAAAATCTCCGTATGAAGATACGCAACGCCATTTACACTAAATCCATAATGAATATCGATGTGTGCCATGTGAACGAGATCATTCCGGTCGATAATTGCCACACTCTCATCACTAAACCGTCTTCTTACCTTATCATCCAGGATCTCAATAATCGGCACAAGCTGCGGAACAACCTCTGCCAGATAATGTCTAGGCCATTTCTCAAGTGCCTCAGCCAAAATTGTATGGTTTGTATATGCGCAGGTCTTACTTACAACATAAATCGCTGCATCCATGTTCATCCCTTCCGCTACAAGCAGACGAATCAACTCAGGTATGATCATGGTTGGATGTGTGTCATTGATCTGGATTACTGCATAGTCGAACAAATCATAAAGGTTACTTCCCTTCGCCTTACACTCATCGATAATGAGTCTTGCGGCATTGCTTACCATGAAATACTGCTGGTAGATACGAAGCTTTCTTCCATCTTCGTCACTGTCATCCGGATATAAGAACAATGTCAGGTTTTTCTCTATGTCTGTTTTATCAAACTGATGATTCGCATCTACGATGGATTCATCCACCGTTTCTACATCGAACAGGCATAATTTGTTGGTACGGTTATTGTAACCTGTTACATCAATCTCATACAATCTCGACTGCACCGTGCATTTTCCAAATGTAACAGGATATGTCACATCTGTTTTTCTAAACCAGCTTTGATCCTTGATCCATGGATTAATCTGCTCTTTCTGCATTCTGTCTTCGAACACCTGCTTAAACAAGCCAAGGTGATAATTCAATCCAATACCCGCACCCGATAATCCAAGTGTTGCGATTGAATCAAGGAAACATGCAGCAAGTCGCCCCAGACCGCCATTTCCAAGAGATGGCTCTACCTCAATCTCCTCAATCTCCGCAAGTGTCTTTCCGCTTTCGGCAAGCACTTTTTTGACGTCCTCATAGATTCCAAGATTGATCATGTTATTCGAGAGCAGCTTTCCAATCAGAAATTCTGCCGATACATAATAAATCTTCTTTTTCGTCTCTTCCATGCGACGGTCATCTGCTAACTGCTTTGTCAGGTTGAGCAATGCATAATATACTTCTTCATTGCTGCTTTGTGCGATTTCTTTTCCAAGCAGTTTTTCAAGTTCCTGTTTTACCTTCATTGTATACCCCTTTCGTTTTCACTTGAGCTGTTATACGCTCTTTGATAATAATACAATATCACGAATTGGAAACGTTTCTCTTGCAAAATAGTATCACAATATGATACTATTCTATCAACTAGGAGGGTGTTGCCATGAAAGAGATCATAAATCCAGACGTTGCGTCTAATATCGAATTAAATGAAAACAAGATTCACTTTCAAAATGAATATCAATATAACACCTATATATGTTCGATTCCGATGGATTTTGCAAGTGTACCGGTTCACTGGCACGACGAGTTCGAAATGATCGTGATCAAGAAGGGGCGCGGATACGTTACCCTCAATTTTCAGAGATATAAGGTTTCGTCCGGGGATATCGTAATCGTTCTTCCCGGAATGCTTCATTCCATTGAAGGTAAACAGAATTCGACTATGGAATATGAAAATATACTTTTTTCAAAGCACTTTCTTGCCTTTGGTGCAGATGACGTGACGCAGCAAAAATTTATCGATCCTTTTTTTAACGGAGAGATCCAGATTCGTCATTATCTGACACCCGGGCACACGTTATACACGGAAATCAGTAATATTGTTGATTTATTAGATGAAAAAAGTGATGAAAAAGACTATGCGTATCAGCTTTTTATCAAAGGGGGGCTTATCCAGATTATATACCTGCTGATTACGCACCCGCCAAAAGTAAACGAGGCGACACAAAGTGATAAGCATGAAGAAAAATTGAAAAGTATCATCCGGTATATCTCCACACATTATTATGAAGATATATCCATCGAAGAAATTGCAGATTTCTGCCACTATAGTCCATCGCATTTTATGAAATTCTTTAAGATTCATACCGGAATGAGCTTTATCTCATATGTGAATGACTTCCGTGTCACAGAAGCACGCGCAATGCTCACATCGACCAATGATTCGATTCTTGAAATCTCACAGAAATGCGGATTCTCAAATCTGTCGAATTTCAACCGGATGTTCAAAAGGAAATATGGTATAACGCCAAGGCAGGTACGCAGCTGAGTCTGCGCCTCTATAATGCAGATATGGGCAGAACCTAAAGAATCGACTCTGCCCATTTTCAGATGTTCTATGCTCTTTTTAGATAAACTCCTTATCCAAAAGGAAATCAATTTTCCTTGGCGTACGAACGGAATTTTCTTTTTCACTGAGCGTCCTTGCATAAACAACACCACCAATCTATGTCTTCTGCCATTATTCTATTCCCACTTTTTAAAAAATATTAATTTTTAGGTAATAAGTGTCTGCAAAAGAACCTTCTGTGCTATCTAAAAAAGAGAATCCTGCATTTTTCACATTTTTCGCATTATTTATACTATCATTTCACTTCAACTTTTAATGTTTCACAATAAAAATAAAACCTATAATGGCAATCAGTATAACCAATACTTTTTCATCGTCAGACTTTATCACAGTCAAATCGTTTCCAAATGTCTCAATCAATATTTGCCACAAGCATCTGTCACATTCTATGTCGTACCGCTCCACATTTTCTCCATAGCATCTTTTATAACATTGTTTATTTTTCAAGAATTTGCGGATCAAGGAGGAAGTCATAAATGTTTACAGTCAAGATCGGCTGAATCAAAAGCAAAGCGAATGATGTGGTCAGCATCAACTCCGCTTTCTAATAAATGATGATAAAACAGATTATTCAGTAAATAGGATTTTCCACATCGACGAATACCAGTAATTACCTTAATCAATCCATTATTCTTTCTTTTTATCAATTTATCCAAATAAAAATCTCTGCGAATCTCCATATTAAAGTCTCCCTGCAAAAGATTTTTGCAACATGTTGCATTTTTCTATTCTAATATATCCGAATGGACTTCAAAAATCAATATATCAGCCGGACATTGAAATAGATTTTTGTAACTTGTTGCATATTTCTATTCCACAATCATAATCCTCTGAGCTGACAGGAAACGGTAGAAATCGCAGACAACCACATCACCAAAAGTCCTACCGGCAAAGCAATCACCGCCTGGCTGAACATTCCTATCACTGCATATTTAATATGATGCCAATAATCATGGTAAGCATCCACCAAATCCTCAGTTCCCGGAATTATCATCCTCTTACTATGGCAAAACCACAGACAATCCACGACCAATGCGTCAAACCACATCTCAGCTACCCACATAATATATCCGTGAAACCATCCTTCAAAGAACGTGCGCGCACCGCCGATATAGTACGCCAATGCCGTCTGCAAAAATATGTATCCGATAAAAAGTCCCAGTTTCCCTATCGTTGCTTTCCTCGCAAGTTTCCCAGAACTTTCCTGAATCAATCCAAGCTCTCTGCATCGATCCTGTATCGCCTTGGGGTATTCCTGTATCATGCCAAGCTTCCCCTTCTTTGCCATATTGATACCGCAAATTGTGTAAATGATGACATTAAAAATAACGATTTCTAATAAGTAATTCATTTTGCCTCCTTTGGAAGAACTTATTCGTCTACCGTAATCCAATCATGCAGCGCCGCCGAAAGTCTTTTGTCTATGTCTATTCTTGCTGCTTTCATCGCCATTTCCTTTCGCCAAATTCCGATTCGTTGCCTTCTATCCTAATTACGGATCAAATTAGCAAGCTTCATAGTTAGTTTTCGCTAACCATATTAGTACATTCATTACTGAAAGTAAACAATGCTTCATCAAATAGTCTGTCATTGTCTTGTTCTCCTTTTCGCTGCCGTTTGCTGCTTGCCGCTGTTTGTCGCTTCCGGGTAACAAAAAAGCGCCGTATTGCTACGACGCTTTTTCCTTGCTCGGAAAGATATTAAATTTTATTTTGTCAAACGCTTTTTCTTCCTGCCGTAAACGGTTGTTACGGTTACAGCGCCGCCGCTGATAAACAGCAGAGCAATCCACAAGGCAAGATTGAAGTTATCTCCCGTCTGCGAGGATTTGCTGTCGTCCGGCAGCTTCGCCGTTACGGTTTGAGCCTTGGTGATTTCCTGTGTTGCTTTGGCGTCCTTGTAATACTTGTTGCAGCCGTCGCAGTACCAGTATTCGATATTGCCCTCAGAAGTCTTTGTTGCCGCCTTTGCATCTATATGCTTGAGGTTGGCGTGGTTGTTCGGGTCAAGCTCTCCGTAGCTTTCGCCGCAGATTTCGCAAACCGCTTTATTCGTGCAGGTTGCCGTTCCACCGGAATGTGCGTTCTGAATGGCTACAGTCTTTTCGGCAGAGAACTCGAAGCCGTCAGCGGTCTTTGCACTTACGATCAGCTTGAAGCTGGTTTCTTCTGCCGGATAGGCGGCGGATTTTATAACGCCGCAGTACATACCGCCTTCAAAAGTAGGGGTAAGAGGACCATCGCCAAGTCCGATAAACTCATACCCATAGGCTGCATCCGTCGCTCCTTCCGGCAAAGTAAAGCCGAATTTGTAATCCTGCGTTCTGCAAACCTTGTCGGCACCGCTGATGTTACTGGTCGGAATATCCTTTTTCGCAGTTTCGTGATTGCAGAATTTGCACTTCTGCCAATACTGTCCGTTTTCGCTCTGCCACTCGTAGGTATGTCCGTCGTTCACGGTCACGGTAACCCTTGTTTCATTTCCTGCCTTATCGGTCACAACAATCGTTTGCTCTCCGCTTGCGGGAGAAAGAGCAAATTGACTGTTTTCATCAAGGCTGACTTCCGTGCCGTTCACCTTCACTGTGCCGATATATTTTTCGTCAACGGTAACTATCTGCGCCGCACAATAGGTCTTGCCGTCCGCAATGCCGGAGATACCGGGCACGGTTGCGTCCAGCACGATGCCGTTTGTGTTAATGTAGGCAACGTTTCCGCTGGTATCGGTCAGTTTTGCATAAATAACATACTCGTTATCGGGATTGATACTGAACGGTGCGGAATATGCCGTAAAGGTCATTCCCGCAAGTTCCGATTCGGTAAGCGCCTTATCGCTCAGCAGGTATTCGATCTTAACCGCTTCGCCGCTGTTGTCCGCAGCGGTAACGGTTACCATCTGCGTATCCTTAAAGAACAAATCGAAGGTGATGGTGTTGAAGAAAGACTTCCAGCCGTTTTCGGCAATCTTGATTTCGCCTGTAGGCACTGCAATATCACGCCACTGAGCCGTGAGCTTGGTAACGTCCGCCGGAACACTGGCACCGGGCGCGTAGAGCTTGCCGTCGCTGCCAAGCCACATAAAGTAACTACCCGTATCTCCGTCCGGGCGAGTCAAACCGCCGGACATGGGAGCGGTAAATGTGCTGCCGTTTTTCACGATGATCTGAATAGCATCGGAGCTACCGCCCAGCTTGCCGCCATTCAGGTCAAGAGTAACGGCTTTCAGTCCGTCAGAGCCATGCGTGCTAGGGTTCATGACTTCAAGGACGGGGCGGAAACCGAAGGTCGAGTAAGAAGTATTGTAGCTGGTCCAGAAACGGGCTGAACGGTTCCACCCGCGAACCGCACGGAACGACGCCGAAATTTTTATAGTAGTATCTTGTCCACACGAAAGCATCTTCCCCCAGTTTTTGATATATCCGTCGTCCTTATCCAGTATCTTATCCCATTCGTTGCTTTTGGGCGTGCCGCGTTCTGAATCATCTGAGCCTGTATAACTACTTCCCACGGACGGCGCACGCAGTGTATAGCCCACGCCGCCGCCGGCGTAGTTCTTGCCGAAAATCAGATCTGCGGTATTCAGGGTATCCCAGCTTACATCATTCGTTACGACATAGTCCGCTATAAACAGGCTGTGGGGATATTTGTTCTGCTCTGCATATTCCTCGGTGGTCGCCATCTCCGACATGAGCTTGTAGGCGTTCACCGTTCCTGCGTAGGTAAAGGGAACATAGTGCAGGGTGCTGTCCGGCAGATCGCCGTTTGCCGTTCCGGGAATATTCATCGCCGAAAGGTCAAAATAATATCTGCCGCCGGGGGTGAGGGAAAACTGTTCTGATAAAGCAAACTGCGCCGTGAGCTTGGTAACGTCCGCCGGAACACTGGCACCGGGCGCGTAGAGCTTCCCGTTGCTTCCGAGCCACATGAAGTAGCTACCTGTATTTCCGTCCGGGCGGGTCATGCCGTCGGACGCAGGCGCGGTAAACTCGCTACCGGTTTTCACGATGATTTGAATAGCATCGGAGCTACCGCCCAGCTTGCCGCCGTTTAAGTCAAGGGTAACGACCTTCAGTCCGCCAGAGCCCAGTGTGTCAGCGTTCAGGACTTCAAGGACGGGGCGGAAACCGAGGATATTCTTGAAATGCTGAGCCTTACCGTTGTTCCAGAAGCGAACCGACTTGTACCCGCGAAGCGCACGAAACGATGCCGTAGCATTTCCCGGAGTGTCTTGTCCCCACGAAGACATCTCGCTCCAGTTTTTGATATATCCGCTGTCTTTGTCCAGTATCCTATCCCATTCGTTGCTTAGGGGCGTGCCGCGTTTTGAATCATCTGAGCCTGTATAACTACTTCCCACAGACGGCGCACGCAGCGTATAGCCCACGCCGCCGCCGGCGTAGTTCTTGCCGAAAATCAGATTTGCGGTATTCAGGGTATCCCAGCTTACATCATTCGTTACGACATAGTCCGCTATAAACAGGCTGTGGGGATATTTGTTCTGCTCTGCATATTCCTCGGTGGTCTCCATCTCCGATATGAGCTTGTAGGCGTTCACCGTTCCTGCGTAGGTAAAGGGCACATAGTGCAGGGTGCTGTCCGGCAGACCACCGTTTACCGTTCCGGGGATGTTTGCGCCGGAGAGGTCAAAATAATATCTGCCGCCGGGAGCGAGGGAAAACTGCTCGTCAGGCGAATCATTAGCCAATAGCATTGGCGCAGCCAGCGCCCCCAATGCAGCGGCAGCTTCCGCATACCGGGTCATATCCAGCTCATCGAATTCCTCGTCGGAGAGCTTCTCCTTCGCCTCGTCGATGGCCTCAAGCTGCGCCTTGACTTCTTCGGCGTTATCTTCAGTGATTTCTTCTGCGTTCGGTAAACCGTCGATCATGGCCTGTACCTGATCTGCGGCACTCAGCTCTGTGGGACCATTCGGATCATCGGCTCTCTCGGTGCTGCCGTTTTCGCCGGTTCTGTCCTCAACAGGGATGTATTGACCGCAGTTCTGCGGTATGGCATTCTCCGCTCCACAGACAGGGCATTCCTTGTTCATGTTGTCTGCCGTGCAGGCTGTTCCGCAGGTGCATACAGGGAGGTTTTCCGCGCTGCCCTCAGCAAATGCCGTCGTGGGCAGCAACCCTATCAACATCACACAGCAGAGCAGAAGACTTAAAATTCGTTTTTTCATCTTGTTTCCTCCATTTCTCCGTTCATTGACAATTTAAAATCGTACTTCATTTCCAGCATAGCAAAGAGCTTATACATAACCTCTGTGGCAATCGCCTTGATATCCAGTGTCTGAATAAAGTCAAGCACCTTTTCCTGCTCCTCCTCCGGCACCTTATACACCCGAAGTGCCGCCGTCAGAAAGCGGCTGAGCTTTCGCTCAAGCGGGAAATGTATGTCGCATTTGCGTGCCATATAGCTGCGCATCAATCCCGCCGTGCCGATTTCCATCTCGTAAAAGTCGCTCTCGGTATCATCGAGGAAATTTTCACCAAAAATCTGCTTCAGCTCTGCTGTGGTATGCAGGTAAATATATTCCGATGTGTCGGGCAGGGAATAGGCTTCAATGTAGATTTCTCGCAGGTTCTCATTCAGTTCAGTCAGGGTCAGTTGGATCGCCGTTTCCACCGCATAGGCGTAAACCGACGGCAACTTGCTGTCCGCAATGCTCCTTGCCACGCCGAACTGTCCACCGAACATCGTTTCGGTCAATTCCAGCAAAATTCTGTCCTTGGTCGGAAACAGATTCAAATAGCTTCCCCTTGCCACGCCTGCTTCATCAACAATCTGACTGACCGAGGTGTTTTTATACCCCTGCTCCAAAAAAAGACGAACGCATGCGGTCAGGATTTTCTTCCTTGTTTCGCTGCTGCTTCTTCGCAAATAAATCACCTCTCTATAAAAGTATTAGTACCCATACTAATAGTATTATATTGAGAATGAAAAAGCAAGTGGTATTTGAGGTTTTTCTGCGTTGAATTGTGACATTTTCGTAAACGCTGCCTTCTTCCATTACTCACGGAACTTTATGACTTCTTGAATACTTCCCGAAAAAGAAAAGCCGCCGTCGCTTGACAGCAGCCTTTCCGCTTATTTGTTATGCGTAAAAAAAAAGACAGCACCAATCAATGGCACTGTCTCTTTTCTTACTTCTTAATTATTTCATTTTAATTTCAGATATTTATTCTTCCTCAGAACCACTCTTTTTTCTTACATAGAATACGGCTCCAAAAACAATCAGTATAATACAGATACCTATGATAATGATTATCGTATTATTCCATGCATATTTTGAAGTGCTGTCATCTGTCTTAGGCGCAGGAATGGTTTCATCAGACTTGTTGTCTGCCTGACCGTTATCACTCATAATCCTGGTATCAACAACAATCGTGTAATCTGATGCATGGGTAAATACAAGTTCCACATTTCCATCCGAATCAATCTGTCCGGCACTGATAAATTCCAGTTCTCCGGTCTGTTCATTGTAGTAGAACAGGTTCGCATACAGTCCTGCATTCTTTGATTCCATGTTGACGGTCAGTGTGGCTGTAAATCCAAACTCTCCGTCATAAGCAAGAGTCAGGTTAATAGAATACCTTTCCCCGGTCACGTTGTTGATGACATCCACAGGAATGGATTTTCCGGCATCTGCTCCGACTGTCACATCAAAATCAATATCTCCGGTTGCATCAGTAATATCCTTTCCATAAATCTTCCAGGAAAGGCCATTTCCCATATCCAGAACAAGTGTTGTATCTTTGCCCTTGATACTGTCAATTACATCTTTCGGTACTACAGTCGTTCCATTCATGACAACTGTTACTGTATCGCCTGACTTAGCTTCTTCAAGCTGTGGCTTGATAACATCCCAGCCTTCCTTGCCGCTGTCATCCTTGATGTATGGCTTAATTGAAGTACCATTGTCCTTACCATTACCCGTATCAGGCTGTGGCTCCTGATTCTGATTACCATTGTCTGTGCCAGACTGCGGTTTCTGGTTTTGGCTGCCATTATCCTTGTTGCTGTCATCGGACTTAATCTTAGCGATCGGCTGTGTGTAACTGTGTCCGCACTTGGAGCAGGTGTAGGTCATGATGCCTTCCTCGGTTGTCGTCGGCTGCTTTGTTACTGTTGCTTTATAATCATGTCCCAATGCCGCCAGCTCTTTACTGGTTTCCAGAAGTTTATTACAGTCCGTACAATAGGTATCTCCGGTGTAGCCGGTCTGCGTGCAAGTCGCTTCCTTACGGTTTTTCACAGTTGTATGCACATGATTCGTGGCATCCACTTCGCCAAAGTTTTCACCGCAAACACTGCACACAGCTTTAGATATACATGTAGCAGTCGTTCCGACCGTGTGCGGTTTTTTCTCGATTGTTGTACCGGCGGCAAGCTTTTCACCACAATCCTTACAGTAAGTATCTCCGGTATAGCCTTCATCGCTACAGGTTGCATCTTTTTTGTTTATGATTTCTGTATTTTTGTGCTCACATTCGCTTCTTGTAATCGTAATGCTTACACTTTCTGTCTCGTAGTTGCCCTTGTCAGTTCCTGTATAAAATGCATTCGCTGTCACTGCCACACCATCTGCAAGTGCCGTGTCCTTATCTGCCTCCTGCCAGCTCCAGCCTTCCGGAAGTATAATATCGCCAATCTTCTGTGTGCTGTGTGCCGGTGCCATCGCAGCTTCCGGCATGTTCGGTGCCTGAGCTGCCTTATTTACAGTGATTGTAAGCTTTGTATCAACAGCATTATAATTATCCTTGTCTGATGGTGTAAATATTACATCATACTCTGTCTTTTGGCTGTCTGCTGCTGTAGGCTTGCTACTGCTGTTCTTCCATGCAAATGTTCCTGTGATTTCAGTTCCATCTGCTGTCTGATAAGCTGCTTTTCCTCCGGTCAGGGTACTGTCTGAAAGTTTCTGTCCGTAGGTAAGTGCGCCTGCTGTCGGCTTCTCTGCAATTACCGGTGTTGCCTTAGCAACCGTGATAGCTGCTGTTCCGGTAAGTTCAGCATAATGCCTGCTGTCTGTCGGCTTGAATACCCAGCCTGCCTGTGTGGTTCCTGTAGCAGGGATTTCGTCCGGATTACTCCATGAAAGGATACCTTCTACCATATTATCTGTACCGGCTTCCACAAAAACGGTATTTCCGAGTGTCAGCTTTGAAATCTTTTCTCCATAGGTCAGCACATTACTTCCATCTACGGATACGGTGTTTCCACGCTTAATCTCTACCGTCTTCTTATCTGTAATACTAATCGTCAGCGTGTATTTAACATTCTCATAGTTCTCCATCGAAGCTGTTACCGTGATAATTGCTGTCTTTCCAACCTTGGACGAATCTACCTGATTTACTTTATAGGTCAGATTTCCGGCTGTATCGACTGTTACCTCACTTAAAAGCTGCTCTGTATCTGTCGTTGCAACCGCATATGTTGTAGTGCCCCTATCCGTCGGGAGCTTTCCTGCAATATCCACACCGATTGTCTTTCCGTCTGAACCGGAAGCATACGCATAGGTCTTATTTTCCGTGATGCTGGAAACGGTGAGTGGGCGTTTGGTAATATTTACCGTGGCAGAGCCGGAAGCATCCGCATAGCCGGACTGTGAGACCTTATAATATACGGTCTTTGCACCATTCGTGAAGTCGGTGTAGGTCAGGCTGTCCTGTGTGCAGCTATCTGCGCTTTCGCCGTATTTTACGATTGCGCCACTAGGCACGCCGGTGAGGGTGATCCCGTGCGGACTACCGTCATACACACCCTCATAAGCCGCAGCCGAAATGCCGCTGAAGCTCTTCGTCGTGAGTTTGACCTTGATCTGCGCCGTCACAGGCATGCCGGGCTGCTCCACCTCGTTAGCAATCGAAGTAAGATCTAATGTTCCGGTGAGCGTCTGCTCCTCCAGCGTATTCGGATTATAACCGCTCCATGTGACGGGGATCTTATCAAATGTTTTGCCGTCCTCCGTGGTGATCGTCACGGTTTCGGGTAGTCCCAGCTCTTCCAGCGCCGTTCCGTAGGGCTTGTCCGTAATGCCAGTCAGCGTATTGCAGTTCTTTACCGTACGCTTGACAACCGTTACGGTGTAGTCCTGAGTCAGCTCCTTGTAATTATTGGTATCTGTGGGAGTAAACACGATCGTGGTGGTCTTGCTGCCTGCGCTGTCCCAAGATTTCGCAGCACCTGCCTTGAAAGCGAAGGTGCCTTCGCCGCTGCCGCCGGTGAGAGTCGCTTCACTGTTGACATAAACCGATGCAGAAAGCGTCGGCCATTCGGTCACCACCGGATTGGCCTTCTGAATGGTATACTTCACGCTGGCGGTGGCAGCCTTATTGCCCTCGCCCACCGTGATGCTGGCGGTGTACTCGCCCGCTTTGGTGGGGAGCGCGTCGTTTTCCAATTTCTCTGGACCATACTTGCCCGTCTTTATGTAGCTGATGGTGATCTCACTCGCCGCCGGACCCTGCCAATCGCTGCTTGCAGTCACCGTGGCGGGTTTGCCTTCCCCGCTGTAGGTCAGCTCGGCGGGGGCCGCAATGGTCACGCTGCCGCCGTTTCCGTCGGTCAGATAGCAGCCCTCTGCCGTACACTTCGCGGTGATGGTCGCACCGCTGGCGCTGTACGTCCAGCTATGCTGATGCTGGGTCACGGTAAACGGCTCGCTGTAGCACTGATAGCCATTGCTGCACTGGACGAAAATGTGGTACTGATAGCTCTTGTCTACGGGCAGCCCGGAGATCGTGAGCGTCTTGCTCTTCTCGCCGGTATGCGTTGCAGTATTAACTTTTTTGAACCTCGTGGTCCAGTCGTTTTCTGATTCGTTAAACAGCTCCCACCAGTAGTAGTAGGTGACGTTCTCCGTTTCGGGCTCGGACGCGATTACCGCAGTCAGCGTGATATTGCCGTCCGTCGCAAACGCCGAGTTTCCGGTGTAGTTCGTATCGCTATTCGGATAGATCTTTTCGACCGCGAAGGGCGCTTTTTCAACGGTGACTTCTGACGGGATTGAATTGGCGTTGGGGAGCCATTGGTTATCCCTTGTTTTTTTGTAAGCGTACCCCTTCGCCAGCAGCGCGTAGGGCTTGACATAGCCGGCATCGCTCGTGATCTCGCCGTAGCTGCCGCCGCTGAGGCTGGCGCTGCTACCGTCGTCCTTTACAGCCACACGGCTGAAGGTGCCGTTGCTCAGCGAAAGCTTTCCGCCGTTCTGCGCCGTGACAATGGCGAGCTTCGTATCCTTGTCGTTGACGGTCAATTCCGCGTCTTTGCCCTCCACCGTCACATTGAAGCCTCCGTTGCTGCCCGTGACCGTCAGAGAAATGCCCTTGGCGGTGAGGTTTGCTCTTGTGACACTTTTCCCGCCGGTCGCCAGCGTCACCGGCCCGTGGGTCAGCTCATAGGTGGTCGAATGCCCGTCGGCATAGCCATTCACATCCTGATACAGCGTGATGGTCTTTTCGCCGTCCGCCGCGTTCGCCGCCTCGATGGCAGTGGCAAAGGCCGCGTACCAGCTCGTCTTGCCGCCGACGGTCAGCGACGCCGCCATCTGCTTCTTACAGACACTGCAAATGCCCTTGCCGTCCGTGCCGCCGTTGTGCGTATGCGACACGACCTTGACATTTTCCAGCGTATTCACTCCATCATTGGTCACAGCCTGATTATCACTTGCTCCGTAATACGCCGCGCCCTCCGCCAGCAGGTCGGCGAGTTTGCGGTCGCCGTTGCTTTTGATTATCGTAAATGTGCCGCCGGAGAGCTTGACTTTGGTGGTGTAAAAATCCGCGAAGGTAAACGTGCCGCCGGTGATCGTCCCCGTGACATTGTAGTCAAACGTAACGCCGCCATATTTCTTTTCATTATTAAAGCTGCCGCCGCTGATGTTCGCGATGCTGCTGCCGTTGAATTTGACATTACCAGTGAAGGTACCGCCCTTGGCGTTCAGCGTACCGTTCACCTCGACGGAGGCGTCGGTAAATGTGACGCCCTCCTTCACCGTCGCCGTGCCGTCGATGGTCGCACCTTTATAGCTGCCGCTGGCAAAGGTCACGTCCGCGTTTTTAGCGACCGTCACATTCTTGGCGGTGTGCGTTCCGCCCTTCAGCGTCAGCGTGCCGGTCAGCGGCATGGAGGTGCCGTAAGCATACATATCCCGCAGCAGGGTCAGCGTTGGCTCGGTGCAGCCCTCATTGCTCCAGCCGTTCAAGGTCTGGATGGCCTCTACATAGCCGTTTTCCAGCGCACTGTCTTCCGTGAAGTAGGCAGTCTTGGTCGTGCCGTCAGCGGCCTTGGCGGTGATCTTCGTATACAGTTTCTTGTGGCACACAGAGCATACGGGGTTGCTGTCATCGGCGCACTGATGGACGCACTCCGGGAACTGCACCTTGTACGCTGTATAGCCGGTCAACTCTGCAATTTTGGTGCTCTTATCAACGATGCTCCATGTACCGTCCTTTTCGCCGTACAGCTCGCACTTCGCGTAGGCGGTTCCCAGCAGGTCATTAACGGTGAGGCTCTTGCTCGTCGTGTTATCCGTGAACCCGCCGATGGTGCAGGCGTTTGTATTGCCCTTCCACAGCTTCAGGCCGTAGCCCGTACTTGTGGAGCCATGCGCAGCATTGCTTAAAACCAACTCGCCGATTTCGCCGCCAAAGCGCTCCAATGCGCCGCCGGCCTGCAGCTCCACGCGCGAAATCTTGCCAGTGTAGGAGTTGTCGACCGCCAGCGTTCCGTTGGAGTAAACGAGGAACTTGACCGTGAGCGCCTGCGTTCCGCCGCCTGTTCCGGAATCCTTGACCGTCAGAGTATTGGGTTTGTTCCCGCCTCCGACACAAATGTAATAACGATCGCTGCTGACAGTTTTGCCATTCAGATCCAGCGTCGCTGAGTAGGTGTCAGAAGAGCAATTTCCTGTGAGCGTCACATCCCGCAGCAGCGTCACGGTGTTGCCTCTGGCTGCATCAAACGCCTTCGTCAGCGTCTGATAATATGCGCTCTCGCCCACGCGCGCGTCGAATGTCGTCCCGCACTTGCTGCAGGTGTAGCCGGTATCGTCCATCTCGTGCGTGCAGGGCACAAGATAGACCTTGCCGTCATTGCCCAGGCTGGTCACGCTGTCGGCGGCGTCCGCCTTGAAGTTCTCAGCGCTGAGCGTCACGCCGCTTGCCGGTTCGGCGATGGCCCCAGGATTTATGCCTTCACGCACGCCCACACGGATGACCGAATCCTCACTCAATGCGCCTGATACAAGAATGGGCAGCTTCCAATCATAATTGGCGTAATAGCCGGCCTTCACCGAGCCGGAAACGGTAAGTTTAGGGTTTGTGCTTTCTGTTCCGTCGTAGTAAACGTCATATTGATTGTTGTCGGTAACGGTAGCATCGGTGAGGGTAATAGCGCCCTTTCCATAGATGCCGCCGCCCTCAAAGGTGCTGTTGTTTCCGGTGATCGTCACATTCTTGACGGTTACCCCTCTCTCCGAATAAATGCCGCCCCCGTGGCCATACCTTGTATCCCCCGTGGCGGACGCCTTGTTGCCGGTGATCGTGGCGTTGGAGATCGAAACATTGCCGGCGTTAAAGTGGATATAGATGCCGCCGCCGTTGCCGGCGGTTGCCGTGTTGCCGGTGATGGTGCCGCCGTCCATGGTGAAGCTGCACTTCTCACCCACATATACGCCGCCGCCACCGCCGTCAGACGCACCCGCAGTGTTATCGGAAATGGTGCCGCCGTGCATGGTGAAGCTCGGCGGGTCGATATGATTCGTCGTGCCGACAAGGAACACACCGCCGTAGTCTTCATTACCGGTAATCGCTCCACCATACATGGTAAAGGACGAGCCGGTCTGATAGTCGGCACCCTTTTTACCGACCTGCACGCCGCCGGTGATCGTGCCGCTGTACAGTTCCAATTTGCCGCCATTGACGAGCACTTCGCCTTGAACCCTGCCGCTGTCGGAGCAGTCAGTCAGCGTCAGCGTCGCGCCGCTGCCGACGGTGATTTTACCGTTGATCGTCTGCCCGTTCAGGCAGAGGTTGACCTCGCCCGTTGGCACAGTCCAGTCGCTCGACACGGACTGCGTCAGATAATAGCTGCCAGCAGTACCGGGCAGGGAATCGGCTGCCGTCCATGCTGTGCTGTTGTTATGGGTATGACCGTTGACCGTTGTACCGCTGTCCTTGCCGCAGACACAGTGGGTATGCTCGCCGGACTGTGCGTCCGCCAACAGCGCGGTCTGGCTGTTGAACCAGCCGAGCAGCGCCTCGAAGTCTGCGCCGGTGATCTGCGCCTGCTGCTCTGCGTTCAGTGCTTCATAAGCATCATACGCCGCCTGAATGTCGTCATAAGCTGCGTCCAGCTCGTCGGCGGTCATGCCGTCCAACTCACTCACGATGGGCAGCGCATCGATCATCGTCTGCACAGCGGATACCGCCGCGTCCGCATTGTTCCCGGCGTTTTCATCCTCGCCGCTCTCGGGCGCATCTGCTTTACTGTCCTCAGCGCCACCGGCGTCAGGGGTACCGGTATTTTGCGGGTCACCCTCTGAACCGTTCTCTTCCTCATTCGTTCCAGCCTGTTCGGATACGGCGGGCGAAATTTCCTCCTGCTGCTCCTGCTGCACGATGGCGCCGCTCTCCGGCGTGTCCTCCGCCGCTCGCACGGGTGCGGGCAGGAGCGTCAGACACAGCGCCAGCACCATGAACATACTTAATACTCGTTTTTTCATATTCTTCCTCCTTAAAAAATCGTCTTGCTTTTATATGGAAATCCGACATCTGCCGGATGCTTTTTTACAGGTCGTCCTGCACCAAATGCAGCTTCTTCGCGGCTGTCCTGGCTTCCGCCCGGCGCTTCACGTCCAGCTTGTCGAGGATGTGGCTGACATGGGTTTTCACCGTTGGCAGCTTCACGTCCATGATCTGGGCGATCTCGGCATTGGACTTGTCCGCACAGAGCAGATGCAGAATTTGCAGCTCCGTGGGTGTCAGCTCCTCGCCGGGGGCAAGGCGCGGTGCGAGGAAATCCGGGTAGAATGCCGCCTGCATCCGCACCGCCGCTATTATCTGCTTATACCACTTTTTGTCGCCATCCCAGTCCAGTGCCTCCAGCAGCGGCAACACTGCCGTGCCGTACATACTGACCGTGGTAATAAAGCTGTATTCCGCCGCCGCACCCAGTGCCGCCGTCAGACGACCGCGCCACTGCTCGTCCTTCTTGCGGTACAGGGCGATGGCAGTCAGGACATTCAGGTGAATGCCGTCGATGATGCGGGCGCAGTTTTGAATGTACGGCTCCATGGGTGAGAGCGTCAGCAAAGCGGCGTCCGGGCGGTTCTGCATAATTTCCACCATGGCCTGTGTGAGATACTGGTAGCGCCGCATGACGTTCAGGTGCGTAGGTTCGCACGGGGCTTTTTCCCGATACCACGCGTCCGCCGCGTCAAGGTCACCGGTGTGCATGTCAATACGGCAGAGCATGGCGTCCATATTGGGCAGAAAGCGTGTCAAACCGCGTTCGGCAAAGCATTCACGGAGCACCTCGATGGTGCGCCGCGCGTCGGTGGGCTGTCCGTTTGCCATCTGGCTGCGTGCCAGCAATCCGCTGACGGCGAACTCCATGTCCGGCGTGCCCTGGTTGCGGACTTCGTTCAGCTGTGGGAGAAGGGACAGCATCCGCCTGGTGACGTCCGCACCCTTTTCAAATTTGCTCTCGGCAATGGCGCAGTCGGCAAGACACACGCCGTCCCGCCCCAGTACCGCCTCCACGGGGAGACGGAGGGTTTTGTAGAGCAGGTCGTCCTTTTTGCTCCATTCGGAAAAGTCCTTGCCGCCGTTCATGATGCTCGGCAGTGCGCTCGTAACGGAAAAGGACGGCAGTGCCAGCTCTTTGTTCGTCAGCAGCCGAAACACGGCGGGGATGGTTTCCGTCAGACCCTTCACGCCCCGCTGGGGCAGGGAGATGTCCAGCCATGCAAGGCGGCCGCGCGCCTGCTTTCCGGCGGCGTCCTGCCTGCCGCAGTGTTCGACAAACTTTTGCAGTTCGCCATACCAGCGCTCCGAGCCTTCGTAATCCATGACCAGCGCGCAGAGCATGCTCATGCCCTGCATCAGCGAAGGGGATGCGAGAATTTCCGTCTCCGGCAGGCTGCGGTAGTATTTTTCCATCTCGGCATAGTGACCCATACCGGGGTGAAGTTCTGCATTACGCACCAGCAGCTCAGAAACCTTGGAATGGTCACCGCTGCTGGTGTAGCATTCCAGGGCATGGGCGTAGTCCTCCTTCAGCTCATAATACAGCCCGCCCCGGCTGAAGAGCGCTTTGCGCTTTTCCTCGGTATACTCCCGTTCCATCTCCCAGAGGAGAAAAGCTCGAAAACCTGACCAGAAATGGAAACGCTGGCAGTCTTCGTAGCGCAGCATAGTAGTGTATCGAAGAATCCAGTCCAGCCGTTCGCCGGCACGAGGATCGCCGCTGACCATTCGCGCCATTTCCAGGTCAAAACTTTCAAAGGGAGCCAGCTCCAACAGGAAGTGTCTCACCGGCAGGTCAAAGCGCCGGTAGATGGCGGTCTCAAAGTAGAGGAACACCTCGTGGAACACCCGCGCCACCAGCTCCGGTGTCCACGGCTTGTTCGGGGACATGCACCGCGCCGTGATGGCCACACCCAGCGGATAGCCCATGGATTCTTTCAAAATTCCATCAATCTCGCTATCTGTTACGTTTACTCCCGAAAGCTGAAACAGTCGCCGCACATCGCCCGCGTCAAAAAGCAGGTCGTCGGCCTCCAGCACCGTCATCAGCCCCGTGTACTGAAAAGCCGTCAGGCAGCCGGGCGGCACCCCGCGCGAGAGCAACACAAAACGGCGCTCCGGACTTGAGCGAATCAGTTCGCAAAGAGCCTGCTGCCCGGCTTCCTCCTGCATGAGCTGAAGATCGTCAATCAGCAGAATGTCCCAATCCTGCTCTGACGGCGGAATCGCGCAGTCTGGGTCTGCCGCACTTTGCCGCAGCACATTCCGACCGCGCAGCAGTGCGTCCGCCAGTACAGTCTTTCCAAAACCGCAGGGCGCGCTGAAAAAAAGGACTCTGCCATGCACCATGAAGTTGTCAAACCGTTTCTGAACGGAGGTCTTTATGATAATATTTTTGGTCATTTCTTCCTCCCTTTGATACAGAGCGAGATTGCCATAAGCCTTTCGCAATCTGTTTTAAATTATATTATACGAGTTTGTTTCGAAATGTAAATCATCCCAAAGGATGAGGCACGCTGCATAAGTTAATTGTTATCATTCCAAGAAACGGCATACATTCAATGATTATGAAATCATAAAAATCTCTCAACTTCTCTACCATAGATTTAAGTATCAGTTCTCTGCTCATTGCACACGCAAAAAATCCGCCCAGATTAGAACCTAATCTAATCTGAACGGAATACTCATTCAGGCTTGATATTTTCCAAGCAAAAATCTCATTTTTTGTTTCCTGTTAGCAGAAAAGCAACAAAAAATGGCAATGATTTTTCTCTCATTACCGCTTAAAATAGAGCGTTCCCTATAGAAATCGAACCTATAGCATCTTTTATAACATTGTTTATTTTTCAAGAATTTGCGGATCAAGGAGGAAGTCATAAATGTTTACAGTCAAGATGCCATAGTCATCATAATAGGGCTGCACAATATCTTTTGTGATAACAATCTTTTTGAAGGAATCATCAATTTTCCTGAACGGTCTGATTTCCTGAGTGCGTTTCGTTTCATCTGGCAGCGAGTATGCCGACTGGATATAGTATCTGGATGAACCAAGATTGCATACAAAATCAACTTCAAGCTGTTTACGGATAACCTTACCTTCCTGATTTCTTTCTGCAATCGGTATTACGCCCACGTCCACACTGTAACCACGCATACGAAGTTCATTATAAATTACGTTCTCCATAGAATGAGTCTGCTCAAACTGACGGAAATTGATTCTAGCATTGCGAAGGCCAAGATCGGAAAAATAATATTTCTTGGGTGTTTCAATATATGCTTTTCCTTTAATGTCATATCTTTGTGCTGATTCAATCAGGAAAGAATCCTCAAAATAATCCAGATATTTCTTAATGGTAGCGGAAGTGATTCTGGATTTCTTTACCGTCTTGAAAGTATTCTTCAATTTTTCTGGGTTGGTCAGCGAACCAATGGCAGAGGAAAGAATATTCAGAAGATCTCCCAATTCTCCGATATTCCTCACTCGGTTACGTTTGGTAATATCTTGAAGATAAATCTCATTGAACAGATTCTGCAATGCAACTGCCTTATCGTTTGCTCCCTCACGAAGAACAACCAGAGGAATACCGCCATACAGCATATATTCAGATAATCCCATGTACTTATCACCGCTGTAAATGGTCATAAACTCAGCAAAACTCAGGGGATACATATGAACCTCGTCACCACGACCGGCGAACTCGGTGGCTATATCTTTAGACAAAAGTTTTGCATTACTTCCTGTCACAAATACATCCATATTATCTTTGCGAAGATAGCCATTCAAAACAGCTTCAAAACAATCCAACATCTGAATTTCATCAAGCAGCAGATAATACTTTTCTTCACCTACAACTTTGGAACGGATATAAGCCATAAACTTTTCGGGGTCAACTCCACGCTTTTCCTTTTCAATCTGAATCAGGCTTTCGCCAATCAGATAAAGATCATCGGCTGAATCAAAAGCAAAGCGAATGATGTGGTCAGCATCAACTCCGCTTTCTAATAAATGATGATAAAACAGATTATTCAGTAAATAGGATTTTCCACATCGACGAATACCAGTAATTACCTTAATCAATCCATTATTCTTTCTTTTTATCAATTTATCCAAATAAAAATCTCTGCGAATCTCCATATTAAAGTCTCCCTGTAAAAGATTTTTGCAACATGTTGCTTTTTTCTATTCTAGTATATCCAAATGGACTTCAAAAATCAATATTTTAGCTTGTTTCTTGACTACTCAGGAAAAATATTTCTACCCTCGCCCCACCTGT